>SAMEA3387474__coassemble_10447_pt1 | contig 2097 bp, 3 predicted proteins | sample SAMEA3387474__metabat2_low_PE_017 | metagenome-assembled genome bin SAMEA3387474 (sample SAMEA3387474) | Felis catus | biome: Faeces | place: United Kingdom | collected 2012 | reverse complement strand
AAGGTACCCGCCGCGGACATGCGGGCGCTCGGCCCGCCGCACCGCGCGGCAAGGAAGTAATTTACGCTCCTGATCGTCACTCGTCAACGAGATAAAGAGCCTTCACATATGCTTCACATCTTGCACATGCGCACCGGCCCGCTGAGGGGATCTTCAGAGACCCCATTCTGGTTGTATCCTCAAGACGCAGCCGGTGTTTCATGAGTAGTTACGAATGATGGTGGTTATCAGGTCATTCGTTGCGTGCTTGATTGAAATCCATCGTGTTGATTGATGAGTAAAGAAAAACGGGATGCTCCCCTATGAGGGAACATCCCGCAAAATGATTTAGACCTCGAGAGCCTTCTTGGCGATGGTGGCGAGCTCGTTGAAGGACTCGATGTCCTCGTAAGCCATCTGAGCGAGAACCTTGCGGTCCAGCTCGATGCCGGCGAGCTTCAGGCCGTGCATGAACTGAGAATAAGAAATATCGTTCATGCGGGCAGCAGCGTTGATACGCGTGATCCACAGGGAACGAATCTCACGCTTCTTGTTGCGACGATCGCGGTACTGGTACTGCAGGGAGTGCTGGACCTGCTCTTTAGCGTACTTGTAAGAGCGGGATGCCTGACCGTAATAACCCTTTGCGCGGTTAAGGACAGTACGACGCTTCTTCTTGGCGTTCACAGCGCGCTTGACACGTGCCATATGTAATCAACTCCTTGAATGAGATGCTCGAAAAGGAAAGAACGGTTTAACGGCCAGCGAGACGTGCGTTGATGACCTTGGCGTCAGCAGCAGCGATCTCGGTCTCCTGACGGAAGCCACGCTTGCGCTTGGTGGTCTTCTTGGACAGGATGTGGCTCTTGTAGCCCTTGGCGCGCATAAGCTTACCCGTACCGGTGCGGCGGAAACGCTTCTTGGTGCCGCTGTGGGTCTTCATCTTAGGCATGAAACTCTCCTTTGTTTTCCAATAAAACAACGATTACTTATCGCTCGGCTCGCCAGCACCTTCGTTATCGAAGGCTCCCTTAATGGGGGCAAGCAGCATGAGCATGTTACGGCCTTCCAGCTTTGGAGCGGACTCAACCGTAGCAAACGGCTTCAGGTCCTCTGCAAGTCGCTCGAGAACGTTAAGGCCCTGCTCCGGATGGGCCATCTCGCGGCCACGGAACATGATGGTGACCTTAACGCGAGCACCCTTCTTGAGGAATCGCAGTACGTGACCCTTCTTGGTCTCGTAGTCTCCAATGTCGATCTTGGGACGGAACTTCATCTCCTTGACCTCGACCTTGGACTGGTTCTTACGAGCCTGCTTGGCCTTCATCGCCTGCTGATACTTGAACTTGCCGTAATCCATTACCCTGCAAACGGGAGGCTCCGCATTGGGAGCGATCTCCACAAGATCAAGGCCCTGGTCGTCGGCAACGCGCTGCGCATCGCGAATCGCGAAGAGACCGAGCTGCGAGCCGTCGACGCCGATAAGGCGAACACGGGGCGCGGTGATCTCATCGTTGATGCGGGTGTCATCAGACTTAGCTATTTTCCATACCTCCTTCTGGCACAGATAAAAAGAAAACCCGGGAGCCATCTAGAGCTTCCAGGTTCACACACAAAATGAGAGCAGCACTCTCATTCCAAAATAGCTTGTATGAACCAGACAGCTACCGGTTGGCGCCGAAAGGTGGGGGCCACATGCCCCGCTTGCTTATGCTGAAACAGCACAGATTATGATACCATGAAGCTCAAAGCTTCATGTCATCACCACGAATGTAATGGTGCCCGATGTGAGACTCGAACTCACATGACCGCAAGGTCGGCGGATTTTGAGTCCGCTGCGTCTACCGATTCCGCCAATCGGGCTTACACGTTTGGAAATATTACCACATGCATACGCCCTTGGGCTATCAAATGTCTCGGGTTTTTCCGCTTACAAAAATGCCCGCCGCGATCAAACGCGACGGGCATCGGTCGACTTGAAGGCTATAGAAGACTAGGCCTGGTTGACAGAGCCGAACTCCTCCATGAGCTCCTTGGTGCGGGCGACGATGGCCTCGCGACCGGGCTTGAGGAGCTTGCGGGGGTCAAAGCCCTTGCCCTGCTGATCCTTGCCAGCCT
>SAMEA3387474__coassemble_3080_pt1 | contig 6331 bp, 5 predicted proteins | sample SAMEA3387474__metabat2_low_PE_017 | metagenome-assembled genome bin SAMEA3387474 (sample SAMEA3387474) | Felis catus | biome: Faeces | place: United Kingdom | collected 2012 | reverse complement strand
CTGCTCAAGGGCGAGCGCCAGAAGAGCGCCAACATCGTAGGCCAGACCATGAAGCTCAACCCCCACGGCGACGCCGCCATCTACGAGACGATGGTACGTCTTGCCACGGGCAACGAGGCGCTGCTCGCGCCGTTCGTGGAGTCCAAGGGCAACTTCGGCAAGTACTACTCGGGCGACCTGACCTATGCCGCCTCGCGTTACACCGAGGCCAAGCTCTCCCCCATCTGCGCCGAGATCTTCAAGGACATCGACAAGGACCCGGTCGACTTCGTGGACAGCTACGACGGCGCCATGAAGGAGCCGCGCCTGCTGCCCACCACGTTCCCCAACATCCTGGTGTCGGCCAACAAGGGCATCGGCGTGGCCATGGCTTCCGACATCTGCGGATTCAACCTCAACGAGGTATGCACCGCCACCATGCACTATCTCGACGACCCCGACTGCGACCTGCTCGAGTACATGCCCATGCCCGATTTCTCCACCGGCGGGGAGATCATCTACCGCCGCGAAGAGATGGAGCGCATCATCGAGACGGGCCTGGGCAGCTTCCAGATCCGCTCGCGGTGGCGCTGGATCCCCGAAGAGCGCATCATCGAGGTCTACGAGATCCCCTATACCACCAAGACCGACGTGATCATCGACCGCATCGTCAAGCTCTCCAAGGAGGGCAAGGTGCGCGAGATCGCCGACATCCGCGACGAGACCGACCTCTCCGGCCTGCGCATCGCCATCGACCTGAAGCGCGGCGTGGACCCCGAGAAGCTCATGGCAAAGCTCTATCGCACCACCACGCTGCAGGACTCGTTCTCGTGCAACTTCAACGTGCTGGTCGATGGCTATCCGCGCGTCATGGGCGTGCGCCAGATCCTGCACGAGTGGGTGGCGTGGCGCATCCAATCCACGCGCCGCCGCGTGAACTTCGATTTGGGCAAAAAGTCCGAGCGCCTGCACCTGCTGCACGGCCTCGAGGCGATCCTGCTCGATATCGACAAGGCCATCGCCATCATCCGCGGCACCAAGCTCGAGGCCGAGGTGGTTCCCAACCTGATGCGCGGGTTCGACATCGATGAAACCCAGGCCGAGTTCGTCGCCGAGCTCAAGCTGCGCAACATCAACGAGGAGTACATCCTCAACCGCACCAAGGACATCGCGAAGCTCGAGGGCGAGATCGCCGAGCTTGAGGAGATCCTCTCGAGCGAGGAAAACATCAAAAAGGTCATCCACGACGAGCTGGAGGCGGTCAACAAAAAGTACGTCATGCCGCGCCGCACGGGCCGCATCGAGCCGTCCGACGTGATCGAGGTGAGCCTGGAGCCCGAGGTCGAGGAGTATCCGGTCACCATCATGCTCTCCCGCGAGGGCTACCTCAAGAAGATGACGGACCGCGTGCTACGGAAGGGCGCCGCGCTCAAGTACAAGGACGGCGACGAGCCCTTCATCGAGTTCCCGTCCGCCAACACGCACGAGCTTTTGGTGTTCACCAACAAGAGCCAGGTGTACAAGTGCAAGGTGGCGGCATTCGAGGACACCAAGTCCGCACAGCTGGGCTCCTACCTGCCCACCGATCTGGAGATGGAGCCCGACGAGAGCGTAATCTGGGTCATCGACCCCGAGGACTACAAGGCCGACGTACTGTTCGTCTTCGACAACGGGCGCGTGGCGCGCGTGGCTCTTGCCGGGTACGTCACCAAGACCAATCGCAAGCGCCTTAAGAACGCCATCTACGGCGGGGCCAAACTGCTGTACGCCCAGGTGCTCAAGGAGGAGCGCGACATCGCGCTGATCTCGAGCGACTACCGCCTGATGAACTTCAACACGTCGCTGCTCAAGACCAAGACGACCACCAGCACGCAGGGCGTCCAGGCCTTCACGGCCAAGAAAGGCCGCGTCATCACCACCGTGAGCACGGCGGAAGAGGTGCTGGGCGCCGGCGTTTCCGCCGAGAAGTTCACCGCCCAGAGCCTGCCCTCCGCCGGCGCCCTCATGAGGGAAGACGACATGCCGAGTTTGTTCGACTAGGACGACGGCAGAACCGCCATAAGCTCTCAAAACGGTGGTGCCCGGAGCGCAGTAAATGCCGCGCTCCGGGCCCCATGCATTACAGCAGCATCATCCCTATAGACAAAATGCCGCATAAAGTGGAACAGACATAAGCCCATCATTCATTCCAAAGGGCTTCGTAGATAGCCTGATAAGGCGCACGCCCGGATGGGTCTTTTTAAGTGAGGAAAGGCTTCGAGATCTTGTGTTCTCCCCCGCCTTGACTTCAATCGCAGATAAGCATCCCTGCTTCTCTACTACAAAGTCGATTTCCGCACGATTATCTCGCGCCCAATAATGCAGCGGATAGCCCATGGCTGAAAGCTGTTGGGCAACGTAGTTTTCGGTAAGTGCACCCATGAATGTTCCGCCGATGCCGGCAAGAATATCGGCGCGTTGAGCACCGGCCTTAGAGACGAGCAGCCCTGTATCCGCCTGATAGATTTTAAAAGCAGAAGGGTTAACGAAGGCCTCTAAAGGGCTTTCGATCTGCCCGACTAGGCTGCAGCGCGCTACCGTACCCGACAATACAAGCCAGTCGAGAGCATCTCCAAAGAGAGACGCATTGCCCCCCGCTCGCACTACCTTGTATTGAAATTTACGATTCTCTTTGGCAAGCTGCTGTGGAATGGAATCGAAGCACGCACGCGTCTTTGCGCTCAAGCGTTCATCAGCATATTTATTGGTGTCGGCGGAATAACCGTCGAGAATAATCCGATGCTTTTCGGCCACATCAATGATTGACTGATCATCGATGTACGTTTGGACCGCCTCGGGCATTCCGCCAACAACAAGATACTGTCGATAGAGCCCAAGCGCCTTTTCATGAAGGCTTGGCGCAAGAGGACCCATTAACTCGAATGACGAGCGTATTTCATCGACCAGCTGATCGTGCCCCATCGCCCAGAGAAACTCCTCGAAATCGAGTGGAGTCATCTCAATCAAGTCGGTCTTTCCAACGGGGAACGAATACGACTGATGGTTAATGGCAACCCCAAGAAGCGACCCAGCAGCCGCAACATAATACTCGGGAGCATCTTCGCAAAAGTATTTAAGGGAAGTGAGCGCTTCCTCGCATGCCTGAATCTCGTCAATGAACAGTAAGGTTTTGCCAGGCACGATACGCTGTCCCGTACGAGTCTCGATTGCGCGTACGATCGAATGAGGGTCAAGACCGCCCGAAAAATCCGCTCGCGCCGACCGGTCGTTCTCAAGATTAACGTAAACAACCGATTCGAAAAGATCCTGGGCGTACGTTCTGAGCAGATAGGTCTTGCCACACTGGCGCACGCCTTTGACCAGCAAAGGTTTTCTATCAGCCTTGTCTCGCCATTCCCTAAGGAGCTTGTCTGCCTTGCGACGCATACGCAACCCACCCTCATGAACTTCTGTTTGACAATATTTTAACGCTGATTAATTTGTTTTTTGTTATTAATCTGCGTTTAAAAATTGTTCTATACGGACTTGAGGGAATTCGCCCCTATCTCTCGGTAAGAACAGCAAGTATTTCCACTAACACGGATTGCCATGCGATCTTCTTGCCCTTAGGCGAGCTTGCGAGCGAGCTCTCGTACCTCTTCCAACTTGGGCGACGATGCCATGCTGTCGCGCTCGGTCATACCGCTGATGGTGACAATGCCCTGGTCCTCCCACTTGCAGTATGCGCAGGTCGACTTATACATAGCGATCGCCGCATCATAGACGCCCTCGCTGTGGCTATCGAGCAAAAGGGCCGTCTTGGTGAACGGGAAGCCCGTAGCACCGAAGGCGTACAGGCGGTCGATGGCGGCCTTCTCCTGCGCAGTGATATCAAACCAGTAGATGGGCGAAGCGAAGACAACCATGTCGGCGTCTTTCAGCGACTCGATCACGTCGGCCATGTCATCCTTCTGCACACAGGTGCCCTCATGGGTAAAGCAGTACTGGCATCCCAGACAACCAGCGATCTTTTTGCCGGCAACGCGAATGACCTCGACCGTATGGCCGGCCTCGCGCGCGGTCTCGGCAAACGCCTCGACCATGGTGTCGGTATTGGCGCCCTTACGCGGGCTGCCGCTCAACACAACGATATTCATAGGATTCCCCCTCCTTCATGCTGCAGGTGCGCAGCATGTTTTTTTGTTTTAACCAAAACGGATGGAGTTATTCAAATCCCTGCAGATTGCATCTCTTGTTCGCGCTCTCCAAAGAAGGCGCAAGCAGAAACATCGAGGGCATTGATCGGTATCGATATGAATCACGACATGAAACCATAAGGGTTGCCCCTAGGTTGCCTAAAGGCTGCCAAAAGAAAGCCCCGACCCATCAGTACAGGTCAGGGGCTTGCAAACGCCTTGTTTCAGCTACTCCCACTCTTTCACGCTCGTTTGCCGTGACGTCATTCCAGCCTATTCCAGTTGGGTCGTCGATTATAGCCGTCTTACCGCCGAATCTCGCCGCGTGACCTCGAGTGGTTGTTTGGGACAAAACGTGGAACAACGCAGGAAACTTTTCAGCCGCCGAAGGCCCGCAGTTTCGTTTTTGTCCCCGGGACAAAAACGAGCAGGTTTTGGGGTTCGGAACTACTCGAAACGAATGACAAAGCGGCTGATTGTCATTATTGAAACCTATTTGGTGAAGCGAATCGTAGCCGGTAGCTTTATCGGCTCGCGTTGCTGCAGGTCAAGAGGGATGCGCAAGGGAAATAAACGAAAAAATCGTTACTGGCGACTTTGTCTTCGAGCGCCGGAACAGCGCTTGCTTGCAATCAGTCCTGTCGTCGCTAAGGGGGGCGCGTTGAATCGATGCAGCAGGCGCATAAAAGCAAATGAAGGCTAAAGACACCCATTCATGGTCAGCCACCCCCGGCTCGTCTTCACGTAGGAGATGTCGGCGTAACACGCCTGGTTTAGCCCCGCTGCCGAGAAATCGCGCCCCACGAGGTCCTCGGCGGAGCCGCGCGCAGGCGCGCTTCTCACCGGAGGCCCTTTTGGCGCACGCACGCATAACGCCGCGCCAGCCATTGTCACACATGATGCGGGCCACCCGCTTGCGCGAGGTGCACACCCCTAGCGCGCGCAAGCGCATGAACGTCTTCATCGCACCGTATATGTTCCTGGCATTGCCCCTAGCCTGGGATATCAAGGCCGCCAGCTCGGCATCCCGCGCGTCGTGGACGGATGTCTGCCGCGACGCCCAGGCGCAGTAGCCCTGGCAGGTGACGCCCAAGGCCCGGCACATCTCCGAGACTCCGTACTCTGGCAGGTGGGCGGCTATGCTTCTCGACAATCAACTTGATGGCGACGAGCAACGCTCTTGCGGGTGAGCCGCGAGCCATCCAAAGGCTAGTTGCGGATGATGAACCAACATGAGCCTCGGAGGGAATATGTAGGGTATGCATCAGGTACGAAGAAGGACGAGTATGGGACGCGGCGCGGCGAAACGCCTTCTAGAATTGCGTAAACAAAGTGGAGGATACGACGAACAATAAAGGCCACCCTCTCTCCCGAACAAGACCCTGATCATTACCAGCATGTACGAGACCGACCGAGGCCCCATGGTGCTCGGTCGCGTTGCAATCCGAGCAGAGGACCTGGAAGAGTTCATCGAAGCCGCGAAGGAACTGGTCGTCAAGCGCTTCGGAGGCGCGTCTTTCTCTGAGCAGCTGAACAACAACCTCGGCGACAACACTGCGAGGGCGTCATCGGCACGCTACGACAGGGAGCAGATAGACGCCATGTTCGCCGAGGTCAAGAGGATTCTCGGTCGAGATGAAGACCTATAGATGATACGGCGACGCAGTTCGAAAGAGCTACGTCGCCGTTGTTTCGCCCTAATTCTCATAGAGGTCGACAATGCTCCTAAGACTTTCTACGTACTGCTTTTTCGCATCGTTGTAATCCCACAAGAGATCGGAGTAGTTTACGTCGGAGAATCTCTTCCAGGAACCACTTGTAGCCCATAGCGGTCCCTTCGGTTTAACGATCCTGACTTTTTTGCCCATGCCGAATAGCCATCGGAAAAATGTCGGCGAAAGCTGGACTTGAACCCATAGATACCCCTTCTGCCTTCCATTGAGCCCCAAACTAATGTGCTCGAACTTGGCGTCGTGACCGAATTGCGCAAATACGGCATTGGTCGCCAGAGCGTCTACTTCAAGGATAATATTGCGCATTTTGCCGTCACCAAACATATCGACGGTCTGTTTCATCCTTCGCGATGTCGTCTTTTTCAGATGACGAATCTCTTTGTTTGAATCGGCGGATTGTCAAGCTGAGTGCAACATCTCCCGGTAGACCTCGTTGGCCGTCCT
>SAMEA3387474__coassemble_2954_pt1 | contig 6617 bp, 8 predicted proteins | sample SAMEA3387474__metabat2_low_PE_017 | metagenome-assembled genome bin SAMEA3387474 (sample SAMEA3387474) | Felis catus | biome: Faeces | place: United Kingdom | collected 2012 | reverse complement strand
GGAGGCGGGCCTGATCCTCTCGTAGATTTGTTCAAGAAGGTGTTGCCACATCACCCCGACCCCGAGCCCACGCCCGATCCTGAACCGGTTCCCGAGCCCGCCGAGGAGCCCACGCCCGACCCCGAGCCGACCCCCGAGCCCGCCCCGGCGCTTCCCCAGACGGGTGACGCTGCCGCCCTCGCCGTCTGCGGTGTCGGCGGTGCCGGTGCCGCCCTCTCGGCTCTCGGTGCCTATCTGACCAAGAAGAGGAGGTTTTAGCATGTCCGCCGCTCTCCCAGAGCCCGTCAAGGCCTTTGCCGCCCGCGCGGTGTCGGCTGTCGATGCCTACCGCAACCGACCCCGCGCCGTTGACGCTTCCTATTCGCGCACCCTGCGCCGTACCGGGCTGCTCGCCGTGGCTCTCTGCGTCCTGTCGTTTGCCCTCGTCGTCTGGCTCGCCGATGCCGTCTCTAAGTTCGTCGTTCGGTTCCCCGGTGGGGCGCTGGGCGCTCTGCTGTCGCTCGCCGCTTGGCTCGCCGCCTTCGCCGCGTGGGGCTTCCTCGTGTTCCTCGTGTGCCGCACGCGCCCCTTCGGCAAGAAGCGGCTTCCGCCTAACGCCGAGCTTGCGGCGCGTCTCGCCGACTACATACGGGCTAACGGGCTGTGCAGGTGCGGCAGGGACTACAAGGGGCGTGACGTGGTGCTCACCTCCGCCGTCATGGCGGGCGAGTACGTCGGCGATTTCGTTGTTGTCGATTTCTTCAAGAACGGCGATGCCTTCACCGACAAGGCTTCCAAGCAGTCCGAGGGTCTTTCCGCCCTCTTCGGCGTGCCGCTCGATTCGATGGAGGACAGCCCCGACTGCTGCCGCTACCGGTTCCGCGCGGTGGCTGATACGCGGCTTGATGCCGTCTCGATGCTCACCGGCTCCGACTTCTCCGGCGTGCGCGATTCCGTTCCGCTCTCCGGCTCGCTCTCTTGGCGCTTCGCCAAGCTGCCCCATGCCCTCATAGCGGGCGGCACGGGCGGTGGCAAGTCCACGTTTGTTTACTACCTTCTGGGCGAGTTCCTGCGCCTTGGCGATGCTTCGGGCGGTGCCGCCGACGTGTATATCTGCGACCCCAAGAACGCCGAGCTTGCTTCGCTCTCGCGCGTGTTCGGCTCCGACCGCGTGGGCGTTACCCCCGGCCAGATTGCGGGCGTGGTGCGCCGCTGCCGCGAGACGATGGACGAGCGCTATAGGTACATGAACGACCCCGAGCGCTTCCGCTTCGGCGCTTCCGCGTTCGATTACGGTCTGAACCCCGTCTTTCTCGTGTTCGATGAGGTGGCGGCGTTCAAGGCCGAGGCCGACAAAAAGACCTATGCCGAGGTTTGGGACAACCTCACGCAACTGGTCTTGAAGGCTCGCGCCGCCAACGTGTTCGTAATCCTGTGCATGCAGCAGCCCCGCGCCGAGGTGGTTTCCACCGACATACGCGACAACCTGGGTTTGCGCGTCTCCCTCGGCGATTTGAGCGACGAGGGGTACCGCATGGTCTACGGCTCCGGCGCTTCCGGTTACGACTTCCGCGCCGTCACCGAGAGGGGTACCGGTTATATCCAGCTCGACGGGTGGAGCGCCCCCAAGCCCTTCGCCGCGCCGTTCGCGGACTATTCCGCCATCGACTACCCCGCGCGGCTTCTGGAGCTCTACAAGGCCGCGCAAGCCCGCAACGGTGCCGCCCCGGTATCCGACACGGCGGAGGGCGCTAAAGACGCTTCCGTACATATCACAGGGGCGCAGGAACGGCAATAGCGCCGTCCCGTAGCCGCACGCACGGCCACGGCGGCGGGCGCGGAGCGCCCAGCCGAGCGGAGCGGCCGGGGCGTGCGTGCGGCGGAGGGCGGCGGCGGGCGCAAGCCCGCGTACTTTACTTGATATATACGACAACATCTTTCCGCGGAACTCGACGCGGAAACGGATTGAAAGCGCAGTTGTTGGCCGGTTTTCCGGCCTTCGTTGGACGGGAAAAACCGCGATGGAACTTCGATGGTGCAAGGCCGTCGAAACGCCTTCGTCGGTGGAGGTCTGGGAATACACCCGCCCGGTCGGGCGGATGCTCTCGGACGGCTCTGAGGAGGAGCGGGAGGAGCGCGAGGAGGAGCCCAAGGGTAGGAGCGCGGCGGACTATTACGACGCGGCCAAGCGCAGGGAACGGCACTACAAGGGCGTTCGCTGGGAGATAGCAAGGCTCATAGATTGCAACTTCGACGCTTCCACCAAGTTTCTCACGCTCACCTTCCGCGAGAACCTTACGGACATTAAAGCAGCTAACCGCGAGTTTTCCAAATTCGTTCGCAGGTTGAACAGGCACGTTTACAAGACGGATTCGATGAAGGTTAGGTACCTTGCCGTTTGGGAAAGGCAGAAGCGCGGCGCTATCCATTACCACGTTGTCCTGTTCGGGTTCCCCTACATGCCGAAAAAGGAGCTTCAAGGGGTGTGGGGTCACGGCTTCGTGAAGGTGAACCGGATAGCGGTAGACCAGCGCATGAACGTCGGCAGGTACATAAGCAAGTATTTCAGCAAGGACGTTGAGGACGGATACAAGCTAAAGAAGTATTTTCGCTCGCGCAACTTGGAGGAGCCGACCGAAACGCGGTGGCTGTCCGAGGAGCCATTTAGCCCCGAGGGTTTCGACGTTGCATTTAGCAAGGAATACGAACAGCAGATACCGGACGGGTCGGGCGGCGTTCGCCCGAAGGCGGTTCGGTACTGGAAGATACGCAAGGAGGGCGGTAGCGATGCTATCGACATGTGAGAAGGCGCCCGTGATGGTGGACAAGCGCGACGTTATGGCGCTCGGGTTCACCGAGAGTTATTCGGCTTCCATCATCAGGAAGGCAAAGGCGCTCATGGTTTCCAAGGGTTACGGGTTCTACAGCTCGCGCAAGGTCGGGCGCGTCCCCGCGTCCGCCGTCGGCGAGATTCTGGGTATCGACCTCGCGGGGGCTCGTGATGCCGAAGATTCCGAACGTCTATAGGGACGCGCGGCGCGGCACTTGGTACTTCGTGGCTTCCCTCGGCACCGACGCGGACGGCAACCGCGTTCGCGTCAAGCGCCGGGGGTTCGCCACTCAGGCCGAGTGCAAGGCCGCTTACGATGCTCTCGTTTCAGAGAACCGGCGCGGCGCTCGCAAGGCCGATAGCTCTATGACCTATGGCGAGTTCTTCCGCGTCTACTGGCTTCCCGAGTACCGCGCCCGCGTCCGCGCTTCGACCTTCTCCACGCGTTCGGCGCTGATGCGTAAGCACTTCGCCCGTTTCGACGGCGTAAGGCTCCGCGATATTGACGCGCCCATGTTGAAGCGCTGGCAGAACGATTTGGCGGCGCGGTATTCGAGCGGTTACGTCCGGCTCGTGTTCGGCGCGTTTGCCATGTCGCTCGACTTGGCCGTTAGGATCGGTCTGCTGGGCTCCAACGTCGCGCGTCGCGTCGGCAACGTCCGCAAGGTGAAGAGCCCCGTGGGGTTCTGGACGCGGGAGGAGTTCGAGCGGGTGGCCGCGACGTTCGACACGTCGGGCTATTACGGCCTTGCCGGTTTCACGTTCCTGTGGGTGCTCTACATGACGGGGCTCCGCATCGGCGAGTTTCAGGCGCTCACGTGGGACGGCTCCGTTAGCATCGACGGGGACGCGCCTTCGCTCTCGGTCACGGGTTCGATGTTCTACCGCAACGCTTCGAGCTGGGAGATAACCCCGCCCAAGACCCCCGCGAGCGTGCGCACCGTCGCGCTGGATTCGCTCACGGCTTCGCACCTGCGCCGCTGGCGCGACGTTCAGGCGCGGGAATGCCCTTCGCGCTTCGTGTACTCGCTCGACGGTTCGCCCGCCACCAAGCACGTCATGGCCGCTATCATCGAGGAGCACGCCGCTCTGGCGGGCGTTCCCCGTATCCGCGTCCACGACCTGCGCCATTCGCACGTTGCGCTTCTCATATCGCTGGGTGAGAACGCTCTGGCGATACGTGACCGGCTGGGACACGAGGACGTGAAAACGACGCTGGGGACGTATGGCCACCTGTTCGATAATGCCAACTATCAGGTTGCCGCGCGGCTTGATGCCGCTTTCGGGAAGGGGGTCGCGGGATGGAGGGGGAGGAAGTGATGGTTAGGCTCTCGTGCGCCCTCGCCGCCCTGCGGGCGGATGCCCGCACCCTTGCCGCCGTGTCGGATGCCGCCGCCGCTCTCGGGGTTCCTGCGGACGGTTGCGCCGCTGCGCTCGCGCTCTGGCTGCTGTGCGCCCGCTGCCGTCCCGAGGGCGTTTCGGCTTTGGCCGTCGTGCGCTTCTGCGTGTTCCTCGTTGGTGCCTGAGCCGTGGTACCGCCGTGGGGACAACCGAGCGCGGTTCATCCGCGCGGACGGCACCCGCCGCGTTCCATTTGCCGCGTTACCAGCGAGAACGCTTCATCTGGTCGCGCTGCCTACGGAGTGGGAGTAACGGGAACTGGCTTCTGAACTCGCGTTTTGGTGCTGCGGAGTACCGCCTGATGCTGCTTCGGCATCGCCATAGAGCAAAGCCACCGGCGAAATAACGGGAATAACGGCCTCCGAACCTTTTGGTTCGGAGGCTTTCTTTTTGCATGCCTACCTGGGAAAACGGCCCAATTATTCCCGTATGCCCCTGCTGGGCGGTACGGCGGAGTACTCGGCGGTACGGGAATAATAAGGCCCTGCGGGAATAATTCACAATTCGGCTCCCCTGGGGGCCGAATTGAGGCCGCCGAAATCAAGCGCCTTCATACGTTGGGGTCCGAAGTGATCACACTCCGGACCCCGCTGCCATCTGCGGCTATTCGCCTCTCAGCAGCACGCCAACCGGCTATTATACGAGCTCGTCGAACTGCTCGCGAGTGACTGGCTTGAGGAACGCACGGACCCTATCGTTGTCGCAGTCCGCCTTCAGCCCCTCGAGGACCCCCACGTACACGACGCTCATCGCGTAATCGTCACCCGTGAGGAAGAGGTTCTCGATGAAGACTGCCGTCCTCTCGAGGAATGCTGAATCCCCGGTCGCTAGAGCGTGCTCGATGTAGGGCCGGAAGACGTCCTCGTAGGTGAGGAAAGCGCCCGTTTCCATGCCGTCCTGCCACGAGACGTAGTCCTCAAACTCGGACTTGAGCTCAGGGAATGAGCCCAGCAGCCTTTCATTCAATTCCGGTTCGTTCAATCTAAACGCCTCAAAGTGCATCAGCGAGATCGTTTCGCAGCCGTTCAAGCAGGGCTCTATCGGGATGGTTCGGGTTCTTCGAGAGGATTCTCTCGATCTGTCTCAGTCGTTCCCGGCCCTTACGAATATGGTCCTTCCGCCGACCGGCTCGCCCGTTGCGACCTGTTTGCAAATGGCGCCGGCAGTCTCTCCATCACCAACTGCGGCGTTTGGCCTATAGAGTTCTTTGACGATGTTTTTGGCAACGTCGGTGGAGGCGCCTGCTAATAGGCGTTCGCGAAGGCACGGACTCTGATTCGATAGAGAGCTTTTGGTCGTATCAAGATCGTAACGTCAATAACGACCGCCTCTAGCGTTTCGGTTGGGCTGTCCTTCCCGGCTTCATCCATGTGCCTCGCATCGGCTGTCATAAGTGCTTTGACGCCACCGTACCCGCAAGTGCACTGGAAGGGATTAAAACCTTTACAACAACACGGATAAGCGGATTTCAGCAGAGTCGTTCTTCGTTGAGCGCATAGCGAAATATTGTCGCGAAAACAGCATCCCGCTCCCCGCATTCAATCCCGTACCCTACATCCCTTCTCGCCCGCAGACTCACTGCCAACGCTGAACGAATACCTCGATGGCACCTATGAAGTATCCATCGATATCACAGGTGGCCGTCGCGATGCTGTAATTCTGCAGACGCTTGCAATCCAATTGTTCAAAATGCAGTCCTCGAACAACACAACAGGAGATGTGGTTTACGCAAACTTCGAGGACAGGCAAATTGTCAGCCAGAATTCGACTTTCGGGCTGATTGACCTCATTAACGCAGTTGACTTCTTTACGAGCTACGGTCGTGCAGATCAACTCTGCACGTTCTCCGAGGGCAAGAAGTTCGTTTCGAACGAAACGCTCAATCTCTGCAAGAAGATGGAGGCATTCTCTGACGCGCTTGCCGTCTGTCAAGTTGACGACATCGACGCCCGTGCGAAGGCCGTGCAGAAAGCTATGGCTACTGTCGATGCAGCCCTAAACGAACGCAGTGGGAACTTTGCGCTCATTTCTGATGCAATTAATGCCCTGTATGACCCTGATGGTTGGATTAGTGAATTGATGAATTGAGTCTCGACGAAGCACTAGACAGTATCCGCGAAGCAGACCTTTCTATCAATTTGAACTGCGAAAATCTTGAGGCGCCGAGGGAACGCCTTGAAAATGCCCGCTTGGACTATACGATTGTCCGTGGAGAACTTCTGCTTCACAGTCTTATCCCCACGATGCAGGAGAAATTCATTCCCGAGACTGACGACAATGACAGGCTTATTACCAATGTCATCATTTGGTGCGTCAACCATCAGATGATTCAGCAGGCAATGTGCATTTACAGGGCGGATTGTCAAGCTGAGTGCAACATCTCCCGGTAGACCTCGTTGGCCGTCCT
>SAMEA3387474__coassemble_1648_pt1 | contig 13321 bp, 12 predicted proteins | sample SAMEA3387474__metabat2_low_PE_017 | metagenome-assembled genome bin SAMEA3387474 (sample SAMEA3387474) | Felis catus | biome: Faeces | place: United Kingdom | collected 2012 | reverse complement strand
AGAGGGTCTGACTACGAATCAGAACGTCATAGGTTCGAATCCTATACGCCGCACCCTTGACTCGGAAGCCCCCAGAAATGGGGGCTTTTCTTTTATATCGGCATGAGGCGATCGACGCATGCGGAGCGGGCTGCTGCAATGGCGGTTGCCGGGGGTGCTCAAGAAAAGCGCCGCCCCATGCGAGGCGGCGCCAGAGCTGGATTATGTGAAAGCCCTATGGGGCGGATGATGGACGACGACGTTAAAGCTGCTGCTCTTTTGCCGCCGCTCGACCGTAATGAGCTCCGGCGATCCCCAAAAAGACAACTGCTAGAGCGGCAAAGGGAATGCCGTTTGCAAAGCCGGCCAGGACACATACGATTGCGCCTGCGCCGGCGGCAAGGGCGGAGATCAGATCATGGTAGCCGAGTACACGGGGTTTATTGGCTCCGCGAATCCCCGAGAAGGCAGCGGCGATTGAGAGCAGGCCGGAGAGGAAGTACAGGACGCCCACGATGGCGGGTTTTGCCGCAGCAAGGCCGGAGGCGTCCTCGGCCACCGGCATAGTGAAGGAGATAAAGGCGAGCACGCCCGCCCCTACGCCGGCGAGAATTTGAATAAGGCTCATGATCTTGAGCATTTTGCAGTTGGCAGACATGATGGCTCCTCGGAACTCGATATGCGGCTGATGGCATGACGAAACACATAGTAGCCAATTGATGTCTTTTCGTCTCTGTGACGCCAGCGGGCGGCGGGACGCCGTGGATGGACGGTGGCCCTGGATGAAAATGCGCGCCCGGGACCTGTTCGATCGCGGGCGCGCACTATGGGATGGAGGCTAGGGTTGCCGGATGGCTATTCAGCTCGTCCCATAGCCTGGTCGAAGTCGCGGGTGCCGCGGAAGACCTCATGTTTGTAGGGGTTGATGCCCTGCTTTTTGGCGCGGTACATGATGTAGGCGAAGGCGAGGACATTGGCGATGAGGGCCACGATGGAGATGACCAGGTTGATCTGGGGGTTGTTCACGGAGTTGACGGAGAAGTTGCTGTAGTCCTGGAACATGGGGAATACCTGGGCGAACATACACCAAAGGGCCAGGGTGTTGGCGCGGTTCTGGATCCAGCCGCCCTTGTTCCAGAAGAAGTTGGCGACGGTGGGGGCCAGCAGCAGCGCCAGGCCGCAGTACCAGGCATGGGTTGGGAGGCAGTTGTAGGTATAGCAGAAGTTCCACAGGTCGTAGGCGATGATGAAGACCCAGGTCATGTCGGGCCAAAGCATATCATCGCCCTTCTTGGAGCGGTAGATGCCCCACCAGCCCGTCATGCACAGGATGTTGATGAGGCCGGCGATACCGTTGAACACGTTGTGCCAGCCGCCCATGAGTTCGACGCTTTCGGAAGAGATCCATGTGGTGCCAAAGGCGCGGAAGGCGCTCTCGAAATCGGATACCACGGCGATGAGGATGTTGATGGCGACGATAGCGAAAGGAAAGACTTTGAAAGCCTGGGAACGGCCGAGTTTGCCCCAGCCGTATTTGAGCATCATGAAACCGATGCACCCGGCGGTTGCAGCGTAGAGCTTTGCGTAGTGGAACCAGCTGTTCATGTGGACGTACGTGGGATTGTTCAAGGCCCAGTTCGCTCCCATGGCGGCCCCTGCGTAGATGGCGACGAAGTAGGCCGTGAGGACGGCGGGGAGGCCGATGAAGCAGATGATGCCGCCGACCTTGGAACGGCGGGCGAACTCGTTGGCAACGATCAGGCCGACAAAGACCATGATCCAGCCGGCCCATTGGAAGGGGGCGGTGCTGCCGTAAACCTGGAACAGCATGTGTTCTCCTTTCGTTGGCCTGCGATGCAGGCGGGATACCAAGTGACGTTGCGCTTTTAGCGCTCGGGGCGGCGATGGCTGTACTTCTCGGTGTATCCCTCGATGTGCAGGGTGCTCGCAATGATCTCCTTGATCAGGTCGACCGGGGCATCGGGGTGGACGCGCAGGTACATGATCAAGCCGGTTATGAGTACGTAGAGCGTTTCGTAAACATGATCGATCTGCACTTCGTGGTACTGTGCGAATTCCACTACCGTCGAGTCGCAGATGTAACGCGCGGTGCGGTCGGCGATGCGATGGACGAAATCGGCGTAAAAAGTCGCCTCGCTGCGGTTGGCCATGGCTCGGGACATATCGCTGTCGGCGTTGAACATGGCCTTGAGCAGGCTGGCGATGCTTTCGAGGGCGCCTTCGATGTTTCCGTACTCCCTGCTTGCATTCCATTCGCGCAAACGGTCGATGAAGCGCTCGATCGAATCATCGAGGGCAGCTTGGATGGCGGTGTCGCGATCGGGGAAGTAATGGTAGAACAGCGAGCGCGTGCAGCCGGCCCGTTTGGTGACCGCGGAGATCGAAACCTTGTTGATGCTATCGCTGGCACAGGTCTCGCGTACCGCGTTGAGAATGGCGCTGCGTCGGGCATCGTGTGTCATGCGCTCGTGGTGGCGCTCGTCGGTCTGTGGCTCCACGGTGAGTTCCTTTCTATGAATTCAGCTCGCTTGCCGATTACAGTCTTGAATATCGTTGACACTTCGTCAATATGTAATCCGACAAAGAATGTGACGGCATGGGAGCGCTGCGGCAAGGGGCGGGCCAATGCCATGCAGTGATACCAAGAGGGGAAGGAGCGGCCATGGCAGACGTGCGCGTCTTAGAAGTAAAAGAGAGCGTATTCGCCAACAATGACCATAAGGCAGATGAGTTGCGCGAGGAGCTGCGTCGGCATGGGACGTTTTTGCTCAATCTGATGTCGAGCCCGGGTTCGGGTAAGACGACCACGCTGTCGCGTACCATCGAGGCCCTGCGCGATGAGATGGGCATCGCCGTGATGGAGGCCGATATCGATTCGGACGTTGATGCGCGCACTATTGCGGGCCTGGGTGCCCGCGCCATCCAGCTGCACACGGGCGGCATGTGCCACCTGGACGCCTACATGACCGAGCAGGGCCTGGAGGGCTTGATGGCCGAGGCCGGCGAGGAGCCGGTCGACCTGGCGATTTTGGAGAACGTGGGCAATCTGGTGTGCCCTGCGGAGTTCGACACGGGGGCGTCGGCGAACGCGATGATCCTGTCCGTGCCGGAAGGCGACGACAAGCCGCTCAAGTATCCGCTCATGTTCAGCATCTGCGACGTGGTGCTCATCAACAAGATCGATGCGCTGCCGGTGTTCGACACCTTTAGCATGGAGCGCGTGCGCGAGAACATCCTCATGCGAAACTCAGACGCGACCATCATCCCCATCAGCGCCAAGACCGGCGAAGGCGTTGAGCAATGGATCGATTGGCTGCGCGAACGCGTGGCGGCCTGGAAGCAGGCCTAGCAAACCTCAATTTAGGGACTGTCCCTAAATCGAGGCACCTTCGAACCCCAGGAAAGGAACCCACATGATCGTCAACGGCCCTGGCATCTCGTTCACCGAGCCGGATATCGGCTCCGAGTTCGTCCCGCCGATCCCCGAGAACCCGCGTCCCAAAATCGTGGCGCTGTGCGAGCACTGCACCAACCGCCTGTTGGGGCGCAAGGAACTTAAGCCTTTTGAGTATTGGGCGTTCGCCGAGGTGACGACCGACGAGATGGCCGACGTCCTGCTCAAGATGAAGATGCGCCGACCCTACACGCTTGCCGACGCGGTCAAGGCTACCGGCATGGAGGCCGAGCCGCTCGAGAAGCTGCTCGATGAGATGAGCTACATCGGTCTGCTCGAGTACAACTGGGAAAACCCCACCCGCACGAAGCAATGGGTGCTGTCCATGCTCGTGCCCGGTTCGGCCGAGTTCCTCAACATGCGCCAGTCCCAGATCGTCGAGCATCCGGCTGTGGCGAAGTTTTTCGAGCAGGCCTCCAAGGGGGCCCTTGCCAAGGCCACGCCGATGGTGCCGCCCGGAGGCGCGGGAATCGGCATGCACGTCATCCCGGTCGAGCAGGCGATCCAGATGGAGGACCGCTCCGTCTCCATCGAGCACATCGAGCATTGGCTCGACAAGTATGAGGGCAAGTACGCAGCGAGCCCGTGCAGCTGCCGCATGAGCCGCGCGAAGTTGGGCGAGGGCTGCGGTGACGACCCGAACGACTGGTGCATTGCGGTGGGCGACATGGCCGACTACGTGGTGGAGACCGATCGCGGTCACTACATCACGCGCGAGGAGGTTTACGAGACCCTGCGCCAGGCCGAGGCCAACGGCTTTGTGCATCAGATCACCAACATCGACGGCGAGGACAAGATCTTCGCCATCTGCAACTGCAACGTGAACGTGTGCTATGCGCTGCGCACCTCGCAGTTGTTCAACACGCCGAACCTGTCCCGCTCCGCATATGTGGCGCGCACCGAGACCGACAAGTGCGTGGCCTGCGGCCGATGCGTCGAGGTGTGCCCCGCGGGCGCGGTAAAGCTCGGCCAGAAGCTGTGCGCCGCGAGCACGGGGGAGGTGCCGGAGTATCCCAAGCAGGAGCTGCCCGACACTGTGAAGTGGGGCCCGGAGAAGTGGAGCCCCGATTATCGGAACAAGAACCGCATCGAGACCTATGACACGGGAACGTCCCCGTGCAAGACCGCGTGTCCGGCTCACATCGCGGTGCAGGGATACCTCAAGCTCGCGGCACAGGGGCGTTATCGCGATGCGCTGGCCCTCATCAAGCGCGAGAACCCGCTGCCGGCGATTTGTGGCCGCATCTGCAACCGCCGTTGTGAGGATGCCTGCACGCGCGGGCGCATCGATTCGGCGGTTGCCATCGATGAGGTGAAGAAGTTCATCGCCGAGCAGGACCTCGTGACCGAGCATCGGTATGTCCCCGAGGTGGTGACGCCCACGCGTACCGGAGGCTTCGACGACAAGATCGCGGTAATCGGCGCCGGCCCCGCGGGTCTTTCCTGCGCGTTCTACCTGGCAGAGAAGGGCTACAAGCCGGTCATCTTCGAGAAGAACGCGCGCCCCGGCGGCATGCTCACCTACGGCATCCCCAGCTACGAGCTCGAGAAGGACGTGATCGAAGCCGAGGTCGATATCATCCGCGAGATGGGCGTCGACATCCGTCTGGGTGTCGAGGTTGGTCGCGACGTCACCCTCGATGAGCTGCGTGAGCAGGGGTTCAAGGCGTTTTATGTGGCGATTGGCTGCCAGGGCGGCCGCCTGCCCGGCATCCCGGGCGAGGACGCGGAGGGCGTGTCCGTTGCCGTTGACTTCCTGCGCCGTGTGGCGGAGCAGCAAGACGACGGCGGCAAGGCCGAGCCGATGTGCGGTCGCACCATCGTGGTGGGCGGCGGCAACGTGGCCATCGATGTGGCCCGTACCGCAGCGCGCCTGGGCTCCGAGCACGTGGAGATGTTCTGCCTGGAGAGCTCCGAGGACATGCCGGCCAGTACCGAGGAAGTGGTCGAGGCCAATGAGGATGGCGTGCACATCTCCTGCGGCTGGGGTCCGGTCGAGGTTCGCACGGGTGAGAATGGTCGCGTGAGCGAGGTCGTTTTCAAGCGCTGCCTGCGCGTGTTCAACGACGAGGGCCGCTTCGAGCCGCAGTATGACGAGAGCGAGCTGCGAACCGTTGCCGCCGATCGCGTCGTGTTCTCCATCGGCCAATCGATCGTCTGGGGCGACCTGCTCGAGGGTGAGGCGGTCGAGCTCGGTCGTGGCCAGGGTGCCGTTGCCGATCCCAAGACGTATCAGACCGCCCAGCCCGATATCTTCGTGGGCGGCGACGCCTACACCGGCCCCAAGTTCGCCATCGACGCCATCGCCGCGGGCCACGAGGCCGCCGTGTCTATCCACCGCTTCGTCCAGGATGCGACGCTCACCATCGGACGCAACCCGCGTTCTTACCGCGAGCTGAACAAGGACGACGTGGACTTCGGCAGCTACGATACGGCGAGCCGTGGGGACGCGGTGCATGGCTACGAGCGGGAGAAGGCCGAGCCGTTCCGCGAGTACGTGAAGACGTTCACCGAGGAGCAGGTGCGCGCCGAGACCGCCCGCTGCCTGGGCTGCGGCGCAAGCGTCGTGGATGAGAACAAGTGCATCGGCTGCGGTCTGTGCACCACCAAGTGCGCGTTCGATGCGATTCACCTGCACCGCGAGCATCCCGAGTGCTCCAACATGGTTAAGTACGAGAAGAAGGTCCCGAGTTTGGCCAAGTATGCGCTCAAGCGCGAGATCAAGATTCGCTTTGGGAAGAAATAGCCGATAGCGGCGTTTCGGATAAGGCGGCCGCAAGACCTCGATCGGGGGACCGTTCCTCGATCGAGGTCTCAATGGGGGAGTTTTCGCATGCACGAACTGGGCATCGTTTTCCACATCATCCGCAGTGTCGAGGGCGTGGCACGGGAGAACAACCTGCGCCGCGTTTCCTCGGTGACGCTCGAACTCGGGGAGGTCTCGGGTATCATCCCGAGCTATCTGACCGATTGCTGGGATTGGGCGTGCGCGAAGAACGACCTCATGCGCGGGGCCGAGCTGGTGGTCGAGGAAGTTCCCGCAGCCACATACTGCGAAGCGTGCGACAGCACCTATGGCACGGTCGCGCACGGTCGCATCTGCCCGCGCTGCGGGAGCGAGAGAACGTATCTGATCCAAGGAGACGAGACGACCATCAAGGAGATCGCCACGCCGGACGAGGATGGGTCCGAGGCCGCGCGGTAGGGGCGACGGACATGCAAGAAGAAACCCCACCGGGCGAAACTGCCCGATGGGGTTGCTTGCCGTATTGGGGACTTCTCTATGCCTCGAGGCCGGCCAGGAAGCCCTCGCGGATGGCGTCGAGTGCGCGGCGCGGGCGCTCGGCGTCGCCCACGGTGCAGTGCGGGATGCCCGCAGCGTCGAGCGCGGCGATGAGCTTGGTGTTGTCGACCGCGCGGGAGCCGACGGCCACCACCACGGCGTCACAGGGGATCTCGCGCTCCTCATCGCCCGACTTCACCCGCATGCCGCCCTCGGTGAGGCCGACAAAGGCGGTGGAGGTGAGGATCTCCACACCGAGCTTGGCGAGCTTGCCAAACACGCAGGTGGCGCGAGCGGAGCCCAGGTCGGCGCCGGCGCGCTCGGCCATCTCCAGCACGGTGACCTTCTTGCCGGCGACCGCCAGCGCATCGGCGACCTCCAGGCCCACCAGACCGCCGCCGATCACGACGACGCGCTCGCCCGCGACCGGCTCGCCCTCGAGCACGTCGTGCGCGACATGGACGTTCTCGCCGGAAAGGCCGAGTGTGATGGGGGAGGCACCGTTGGCGATGACCACACGGTCGAAGTGCTCGCCGGCGATGGTCTCGGGCGTGAACGGGGTGTTCAGGCGCACCTCGACGCCAGAGCGCTTGGCCTGCTCGCCCATGAGCTCGGCGGCGACCTCCATCTCGTGCTTGCCGGGGGCCTTGCCGGCGGTCACGAACTGCCCGCCCAGGTGGTCGCTCGCCTCAAACACCACGGCTTCGTGCCCGCGCGCGACGAGGGTCTCGGCGGTCATGAGGCCGGCGACGCCGCCGCCCACCACAGCCACGCGCTCGGGCTTATCGGCGGTTTCGACCTTCCAGTCGAGCTCGTGGCCCACGAGCGGGTTGCGCAGGCAGGTGATGTGCTCAAAGTCGCGCAGGTTGGCAAAGCCGTCCAGGCAGCCCTGGTCGCATCCAACGCAATAGACGATGCTGTCCGTCTTGCCCTCGCGCGCCTTGTTGCAGAACTCGGGGTCGGCGAGCTGGGCGCGCCCCATGACCACGAGGTCGACCTTGTCCTGCTCCAGGATCTCCTCGGCGAGCTCGGGCGTGTTGATGCGGCCGACGCCGATGGTGGGCATGCCGGTCTCGCGGCGGATCCGTGCGGCGTTGTCGATGTTGAAGCCGGGCTTGAGGTCGATCGGAGGCACCTCGAGCGCGTTGGCGGCGGTGACGATGTTTCCGCGCGAGACGTCGAGCACGTCGACGCCGGCCTCGCGGGCCATCTTGCAGAACTCGATGGTGTCCTCGATGGTCATGCCGCCCTCGAGGCAGTCGTCGAACGCGCCGATGCGCATGAACAGGGGCATGTCCTCGGGAATGTTCTCGCGGATGGCGCGGATGCAGGCGAGCGGGAACTTGGCGCGATTCTCCAGGCTGCCGCCCCACTCGTCGTCGCGGTGGTTGAGGCCTGCCGAGAGGAAGGAGTGCGGCAGGTAGTTGTGTGCGCAGTGGAACTCGATGCAGTCGTAGCCCGCCTCCACGCAGCGTGCAGCAGCCTTGCCGTAGCAGTCGATGACCTCGTGGATCTGCTCGACGGTGATGCCGGGGATCTCGAAGCCGTGGACGCTCATGGTCTGGGGTACGAGGATCTGCGCTTTGGGGTCCATGGCGACGGCGATGGAGCCCTGCCACAGCTGGATGCCGGCGCGCCCGCCCTCGCCGTGGATGGCGTCGGTGAGGCGGCGATGCCCCTCGATGAAGCGGTCTTCGGCGATGGAGAGGAAGCAGTTGGGGGCACTGGGCGCGTGGACCGCGGAGACTTCCACGATGGAGAGGCCCACGCCGCCGGCGGCGCGGACGCGATGGTACTCGACGAGCTTGTCGGTGACCTCGCGCTCATGGCACATGCGCGTGCCCATGGCGGGCATCACCACGCGGTTGCGCATGGTGAGCGACTTGATGGAATAGGGCTCGAAGAGCTTGGGGAACATGGGACCTCCAATTGACACATGTTGGTGCTGTGTAAGGTTACGATATCGTAATTGCTCGATGTTCATCGGTTTCTTCATCAATGTCCCAAGTTCGGCTATCTTGCGGTCGCCGCGCTCATCCTTTTCGAGAACGTGTTCCCGCCCATCCCCAGCGAGCTCATCCTGCCGTTGTCGGGCTTTCTCGCCACGCAGACCGAGATGACGCTCCCCGGTGTCATCATCGTCGTCGCCGTGGGCGTTGTGGCATGGTGGGTCAAGTTCCGCGTCCTGCCGGCGCGTGCCGAGCAGAAGCGCCGCGAGGCCGAGGGCAAGTGGCGCCTCTGTCGCGCCGGGGCGCATCGGCGCGCGAACCGTTTCCTGCCGATTAATTCTGCCGCCGCTCCATCGCGACGGAGTACAATCAAGCGAACATGCCAATGCCGGGCCATGTGCCTGGCATTCTTGTAGTATGCAGAGGCCTTCCGTCGGACGGGCCTTTATGTTGAGAGGGCGCCTTCGGCGAGGGTGCCCGCATCGAGTGAGGAGTTCACCATGACCGTTGGGAAGAAGGACTTGGACTGGGGAAACCTCGATTTCAGCTATCGCAAGACCGACTATAGCTATGTGTCCAACTACAAGGATGGCGCATGGGATGAGGGCGCCCTGACCACCGATCACAGCATCACGCTGTCGGAGTGCGCGGGCATCTTCCATTATTGCCAGGAGGTCTTCGAGGGGCTCAAGGCCTATACCACCGCCGATGGGTCCATCGTGTGCTTCCGTCCCGACATGAACGCCCAGCGCATGGCCGATTCCGCCGAGCGCCTGGTCATGCCCGCCTTCCCACAGGACCGCTTCGTCGAGGCGGTCAAGCAGGTCGTTGAGGCCAACGCCGCGTGGGTGCCCCCGTTCGGTTCCGGCGCGACGCTCTACGTCCGCCCGCTCATGATCGCCACGGGCGACGTCATCGGCGTGAAGCCTGCCGACGAGTACCAGTTCCGTATTCTCGTGACGCCCGTGGGCCCGTACTTCAAGGGTGGCGACACCACCGTCAAGCTGTGCGTTTCCAAGTACGATCGCGCTGCCCCGCATGGTACCGGCAACATCAAGGCCGGCCTCAACTACGCAATGAGCCTCAAGGCGGGCATGGAGGCGCATGCCGCGGGTTATGCCGAGAACCTGTATCTCGACTCCGAGTCCCGCACCTATGTCGAGGAGACCGGCGGTGCCAACGTGCTGTTCGTCGCCAAGGACGGTACGCTCGTGGTGCCCAAGTCCCATACGGACTCGATCCTGCCCTCCATCACGCGCCGTTCGCTCGTGCAGGTGGCCCATGACCTGGGGATCGCCGTCGATGAGCGTCCGGTTACCTGGGATGAGGTTGCTTCCGGCGCCTTCGTCGAGTGCGGCCTGTGCGGCACTGCGGCCGTCATCTCGCCGGTGGGCGAGATCCACGATGACGATACGGTTGTCGTCTTCCCAGACGGTCACGAGTCCTCCGGCCCGGTCATGAAGCGTCTGCGCGAGACCTTGACCGGTATTCAGGGCGGCCAGATCGAGGACAAGCACGGCTGGGTTTGCAAGATCTGCTAGAAGAGTGTGGGGCGATTCGGTTTCGCTCACGCATGTCGACGGCGGTGCGCATAATCGCGGCCGTGGTGGAAACGGCTCGTCGCCTTGCGCCCCTTGCTCGTTCGCGGCAAGGGGCGCTTTTCTGCTACCCTTGAGTTGGTCAAACAAATGGGTGAGCGCGGTGGACGCGCCCGCATGGAAGGAGCCCTCATGGAGGCTTACAAGCAGGAATTTATCGAGTTCATGGTCGAGTCCGACGTGCTCAAGTTCGGCGACTTCACGCTCAAGAGCGGCCGCAAGTCCCCGTTCTTCATGAATGCGGGCGCCTATGTGACGGGCGAGCAGCTCAAGCGCTTGGGCGAGTACTACGCTCGCGCCATTCACGACAGCTTCGGTCTGGACTTCGATGTTGTCTTCGGCCCGGCCTACAAGGGCATCCCGCTGTCCGTTGTGACTGCCATCGCCCTGCATGAGCTGTACGGCAAGGAGGTCAAGTACTGCTCCGACCGCAAGGAGGTCAAGGATCACGGCGCGGACAAGGGCGGCATGCTGGGCTACGAGCTCAAGGACGGCGACCGCGTGGTGATGGTCGAGGACGTGACCACCTCCGGCAAGTCCATCGACGAGACCTACCCCAAGCTCAAGGCCGCGGCCGACGTCGAGGTCAAGGGCCTGATCGTGTCCCTCAACCGCATGGAGGTGGGCAAGGGCGGCGTGACCACCGCTCAAAAGGAGATCGAGGCCAAGTATGGGTTCCCCGTGGCGAGCATCGTGTCCATGGCCGAGGTGACCGAGCACCTGTACAACCGCGAGGTCGCCGGCCGTGTGGTAATCGATGACGAGCTCAAGGCCGCCATCGATGCCTACTACGAGCAGTACGGCGCCAAGGAGTAGCCTGGAGCACGCAACTCAATGGAGGTCTGAATGCCCCATCGCACTATGCGGCGGGGCATTTGTTTGGAGGCTGCGTTTACCGGCCGAGCGCAATGCCGATGAGGTCGGACGGCTCGTGGGCGATAAACTCAGCGCCCTCGGCAACAAGCTCCCCCTCGCCGCGAAAACCCCAAGCGCAGCCGGCCACCGCCAGCCCCGCGTTGTGACCGCACTGCACGTCGACGTTTGAGTCGCCCACATAGAGCGTTTGCGCGGGGTCGGCCCCGAGCCGCTCGAGCACATGGAGGGTGATGGGGGCCTCCGGCTTGGGCGGGAACGCATCGACGCGTCCCTGCACGAGTTCAAACCGATCGGGCCCAAAGAACCTCTCGACCAACGGGGTCGCCGCAGCATGGTCTTTGTTCGTGAGCACGGCGCAGGTTATGCCAGACGCCCGCAGCTCATCGAGCATCTCGATGATTCCCGGATACGGTGCGGTGGCGTCGCATTTGTGCTCGTTGTAGTAGGAGCGGAATTCGGCAAATGCCAACTCGAACATGCGCGCGTCTCCGGCATATTCGGCGGGCATGAAGCGCTCGACCAGCTTGGGCATGCCATTTCCTACCTTGTACCGGTAGCGGTCGGTGGGAAACGTGGGCCAGCCATGCAGCTCGCAGACGTGGTTGCCGGCGGCCGCGAGGTCGTCAAGCGTGTTGAGCAAGGTGCCGTCGAGGTCGAAGATCACGTGCGAAAACGGTGCCGATGCCATGGTTCTCCTAACGTTACGTCTATTCGCCCGCTATTGTAGCGCGGGCGGCGTCGCAGCCGGCAAACGGTGGGGAAAGCCGCGGTTTCTTCTTGAAGCCGTATGCACGGGTCGCTGGTCTGCACATACGAAACGGCAAGAGTTGATACACTATATCAAGTTATGCAGAGCGCGTCCGATGCGTTCGGCTCGTTGTTGTCATCTGCCCGCGGCGCCTGTGCGCCCGCGCGGGCGTTTCATATCAAAAGGGGATTCGTATGGAGCCCATCAAGCAGGGAATGCAGGGTCCGGCGGTCGAGGACGTCCAGACGCGTCTCGTCTCGCTCGATTATAAGATCGATCACGCCGAGCTGGAATCCAAGGAGTTCGGCACGTCGACGGCCGATGCCGTGCGTTCCTTCCGCGCCGAGCGGGGGCTGCCAAATTCCTCCGAGGTTGACACCGCATGCTGGAGTACGCTGGTCGATGCCTCCTATAAGCTCGGCGACCGCACGCTCTACCTGCGTCTTCCCAACTTCCACGGCGCCGATGTCCAGGCTCTGCAGCGCGCCCTCAACACGCTCGGTTTTGCCTGCGGCGTGGACGACGGTTACTTCGGCCCGCACACCGAGGCCGCCCTCCAGCAGTTCCAGGAGAATGTGGGGCTGTTCGCCGACGGCATGGCATTCCAGGACACGTTCAACTACATCAACCGTCTTCACCATGTGTGGGAGGGCAAGGCGTCCATCGTGGATGTCGAGTCCAAGGCTCGTACCGGGTTCGCCCGTGCGGCAAGCGTGCTCGAGGGCTGCAACATCGCCTTGGGCGGCGAGGATGCCATCGCGCGCAACGTTGCGTCCCGCATGTGGAACATCGCCACGGCCACGACCGACGGCAGCGGTGTGGTCCTGTATGACAGCGAGGCCCCCACGGATGTCGATATCGTGTTCCAGCTTGCCTCGACCGAGCTTCCCGAGGGCGCCGACCCGGTTCCCACCATCACGCTGGCGGAATGTGTCAACCTTGCCATGCGCATCAAGACGGCCGTGGCCGCCGCCGCGTCCAAGCCGGTGGTGATTCGTATCGAGCTCACGGGTATCACCGAATACGGCATGTTCACCGCGAGCGACGCCCAGACTCTTGCAGTTCGTCTGCTCGACGGTCTTTGCGATGCATTGAGCGAGTAGTTACGGTACACTATGCAGGTACCCACGCGTGCCAGCGCGTGCGGTAACATCGTTGGGGTATCGTTCAACGGCAGGACCCTGGTTTTTGGTACCAGTTATCAAGGTTCGAATCCTTGTACCCCAGCCATTGAAATAGCAGGCCAGGGCATATGTTCGCCCTGGCCTTTTTTATGCCAAAAGCTATGCCGCAATCGCGATGGGGTGTGGACGCGATGCGCCTCTGACTCCCCCGTGTCCCATTAAAAGGGGTTATAGTGATGTGGCTGATGTGGCTATACTAAATTGGACAGTCGGATGAGAGTCTGAGGGC
>SAMEA3387474__coassemble_1551_pt1 | contig 14582 bp, 10 predicted proteins | sample SAMEA3387474__metabat2_low_PE_017 | metagenome-assembled genome bin SAMEA3387474 (sample SAMEA3387474) | Felis catus | biome: Faeces | place: United Kingdom | collected 2012 | reverse complement strand
AGGACGGCCAACGAGGTCTACCGGGAGATGTTGCACTCAGCTTGACAATCCGCCCAACCGTAACATTTTGTCATATTGGCGCGGAAAACGTGATCCGGCGCGCCCGCGCGGAGCGCTAGCATGGCATGCGCGCGATGCGGGCGCGGAAGCGGCCCCAGCGCTCCCGCGCCCTGTGGCTCCGAGCGCTGGAATCCTGTTGCATGATTGTTGGGCTGAGCATAAAAAATTATATATCTACCTGGGAAGATGCTGAAAAATACGATGATATGCTCTATCGTTTTCCTTATGACGATATGCATTTCACATACCACGGCTTTGGCCTTCTACAGGTCGTGCGGAAGATTGCTGCCGCAGATGGGGGACCTGCCGAGGACGGGCGCTCTTCGCAAGTGCGCGGTCGTTCCATACCCGCATGTCCAGGACGAGCTTAGGATGCTTGGTGCTTCCGTGCGCCCATGCCATATTTTGGTGGCATCGGCATCGCGCAGGCATGATGCTCCTGGGTTTACGCTGCATGTCTGCTCCGTCAAGTTGCCCGGCAAGGCTTTGATAAAGGCCTCTAAGTCCGTGTGGGTGGTGTCTCCGGAGTTGCTGGTGTGCCAGCTGGCCGCGATGGCGGATTGGAGCGATGAAGAGATAATCGAGATCGCATATGAGCTATGCGGCACCTATGTGCTCGATGCGTCATGGGACGGACTCACGAACACCGATAGCCCCCTTACATCCAAGGACAAGATAGGAAGATTCATCGAGTCGGCCTCGCCGATGCGCGGGGTAAAGCGTGCGCGAAAACTGATTGGTATGGTTCACGACAGGTCGAACTCCCCCATGGAAACCGCCTTGGCCATGATCTTGACTCTGCCTGCAGGATATGGCGGGCTGGGCTACAAGGGCTTGGTCATGAATTACCCCGTGCAAACCTCGGCTGGTCGCCGATTCGTGGACCTTGCGTTTCCGGAGATGGGCGTCGGGCTGGAGTACAAGGGCCGCGCATATCACTCCCTGGAAGCCGTGGGGAGGGATGATAGGCGGCAGAACGCCATCGTGGGGCAGGGGATGACGGTGTTGAACGTTTGGTACGAAGATATCGCGCAGCCGCATCTGCGGAAAAGGCTTTTCGATGACTTGGCGCGTGTCGCGCATCGACGCTGCTGGCCGCGGTCAAGGGGGATCATGGCGGCCAACGATCTCCTTGTGAGCAGCCTGCTCGCCGGGGCCCCGAATTGGGCGTCGCCGAAAATCGGGAACGCGCCAGACGGTATGATGGAAGGCAGCTAAAGGAGGGCGCATGGAGTCTCTATATCGTAAATATCGTCCGCTGACGTTTGAGAGCGTCGTGGGGCAGCAGCATATCGTCTCGACGCTCGAGCATGCCGTGGAGGAGGGGCGCCTGTCCCATGCCTACCTGTTCTGCGGACCGCGCGGCACGGGCAAGACGACCATGGCCCGTATTCTGGCGAAAGCCCTGCTCTGCCAGGGGTCCGAGGCCGCCCGCGCCAACGGGGCCTCCGGCTGCATGCCGGACGGCACGTGCCCGGAGTGCGAGGCGATCGCCGAGGGCAACCATCCCGACGTGTACGAGCTCGATGCGGCAAGCCGCACGGGCGTGGACAACGTGCGCGAGGAGATCGTCAACTCGGTGAGCTTCGCACCGGTGCGCGGCGCCTACAAGGTGTACATCATCGACGAGGTCCACATGCTCACCACGGCGGCGTTCAACGCGCTGCTCAAGACGCTCGAGGAGCCTCCGAGCCACGTGGTGTTCATCCTGTGCACCACCGACCCGCAGAAGATCCTCGAGACAATCCTGTCCCGCTGCCAGCGCTTTGACTTCCACCGCATCTCCAACGAGGACATCGTGAGTCGCCTGCGCTACGTGTGCGAGCGGGAGGGCTTCGCGTACGACGAGGAGGCTCTCGAGCTGGTCGCTCGCCATGCGCGGGGCGGCATGCGCGATGCCCTTTCGACCCTGGAGCAGCTTTCGGTATTCGGCGACGGAGCGGTGCGCACCGACGACGCGCGTGCGCTTTTGGGCGAGGTGGCCTCGACGGTGCTCGCCGATTTCGCGAAGCGCATCGCCGAGCGCGACACTCCATCCCTGTTTGCGTTGGTTCGTGCGCAGGTTGACGAGGGCAACGATCTTCTCGAGTTGACGCGCGACCTGATCTCGCACATGCGCGACGTCTACACGGCTTCGGTCGCCGGCGGCCGCGCTGATCTGTTCGATGGCACGCCCGACGAGGTGGCCGCGCTGGTCGATGAGGCGAAGCTGTTTGAGAATCCCGATCGCCTGGCTCGGACGCTGACGGTGCTGGATGATGCGGCGCTGGAGATGCGCAACGCATCCGACCCCCGCCTGGTGCTCGAGATCGCGCTCACGAGGCTTGCGCGCCCAGAGACCGATTTGACGATCGAGGCGCTGGCGGAGCGCCTGTCGCGCCTTGAGGCTCAGATTGCATCCGGCGTGGCGAGCGCGCCCATGTCGGCGGCGGAGCTTACTGCTCCGGCGCCGCCTGCACCGACGCCGGCCCCGGCGGCGACTGTCCCCGCGAGCCCGATGCCCGCGGGACCCTTGCCGGTCGCCGCGGCACGGCCCGACCGTGCGGCGCAGCGCCCCTGGGAGCAGCCTGCCGCCGGGCGGGGTCAGAAGGCGCCTCGTCCCTGGGAACAGCCTCAAGCCGCTCGGGCGGCCGAGACCGCGCTGCGGCCCACGACGGCTTCCGCTCCTGAACGGGCTGCAATCGCCCAGCCGCGGCCGGTGTCGCAACCGGCCGCCGCAGCCGGTCCCGTTCGGGAGCCGGCGCGTCAGCCCCGGGAGACTGCTGCCCCTGCGTCCGTGCCGCCCGCGCCCGCCAGGCCGGCGGCCGAGCCAGCACCGGACGCCCCCGAAACCCCTGCGGTCGAAGATGCCGGCGAGTTGCAGCGTAAATGGGCCGAGGCGGTGCATAAGGTCGTTGCGGCCCAGCCCGCTCGCGGCGGGCTGCTGCAAAGCGCCCGCGCCCAGAGCGATGACGGAGAAACGCTCACGGTTGCCTTCCCCAAGGGTTCGGCCTTTGCGCTCAAGATGGTGAGCCGTTCCGACTCGTCAGCCATCCTGGTGCCCATCATCTGCTCGGTCTTTGGCCGGCGAACCATATCGTATGTGATGGATGCGGTGCCGGGGTCCGCAACGGCGCCCGTGTCGGCATCGGGTCCCGCCCCCTCGCCGCAGACCGCGCCTGCCCCGGCGCCCGCGTCGGACCCGGATTCCGAACCCGCCCCGGAGCCTGCCCCGGCACCTGCGGCGGACCCGGTTCCCGAACCCGTCCCGGCGCCCGCGCCTGTCCCGGCGCCCGCCCCGCACCCCGCTCAGCCGCTCGTCGACCAAGCGACGGGCCCGACTATCGTTCCCGAGCCCGATGTCGACGCGCAACGCAGGGCATGGGAGGACGAGCAGGTCCCGTATGACGATGCGACGATCGCGTCGTATGGTATCGAGGAGCCCGCGCCCGCAAGCGCAGTTGCCCCGGCGCCCGCTTCGGGCGCAACGGCCCCCGCGCCCAACCGCGCGTCCCTGGGCGCGTTGCCCTGGGAAACGCCACAGGCCGCCGCGGTCGCAGCTGGCACGCCGCCATCGCAGCAGCCCGCTCAGCCTGCTTCCGCGGCTGCTCGGCCCGCATCCGTCTCGGCGTCGAGCGATGCCCCCGACACCCCCGCTGAGCAGATTCCCCGGGAGTCGACCGGCGACGGGCGGTTCGTCGACGGCATCCCGCAGACCGAGGAGGATGCGAAGGCCCTTATCGGCAACATCTTCGGTGCCGGCGTGGTGTTCAAGGACGCCGAGACCGAGTAGGCGCCGTGCCGCGGGGCTTGGTGGCCGGCCTCGGGCGGCTCACGGTATAATGCTCTGCGGTGCCGGCGCCCGCGCGTCGGTCGTTCCGTCACATTATCTAGGGAGGTCCTTATGGCCGGTATGAATATGCAGCAGCTCATGAAGCAGGCCCAGAAGATGCAGCAGCAGCTCGCCGAGGCCGAGGCGAACATGCAAAACGTTTCCGTCGATGCGAGCGCCGGCGGCGGCATGGTAAAGGTCAAGGTCAACGGCCTTATGCAGCTCGAGTCCATCCAGATCGACCCCGACGCGCTCGATCCCGAGGATGTCGAGATGCTCCAGGACATGATCGTGGCCGCCGTGAACGAGGGCGTGCGTAGCGTGGGCGAGATCGCCAACAAGCAGATGGCCGGCATCACCGGCGGCCTCAACATCCCGGGCATGCCGTTCTAATGTCTGCCGATCGCAGCTTGCAGATTCTTCTCGATGAGCTGGGGCGACTTCCGGGCATCGGTCCCAAGTCGGCCCAGCGCATCGCCTATTACCTGCTCGAGGCCGACGCCGAGGAGGCCCGTCGCCTGGCCGACGCCATCCTCATGGTTAAAAACGAGGTGCATTTTTGCAGCCGCTGCTTCAACTACGCAACGGACGACGAGTGCGCCATCTGCGAGGACATGTCGCGTGACCGCACCCGCATCTGCGTGGTGGGCGAGCCGCGCGACGTCTCGGCCATCGAGCGCACGGGAAGCTATCGCGGCCTGTACCACGTCCTGGGCGGCGTGATCAGCCCCATGGACAAGATCGGTCCCGAGCAGCTCCATGTGCGCGAGCTTTTGGCGCGCCTGGGCAGCGAGGACATCCAAGAGGTCATTATCGCCACCAACCCCAATATCGAGGGTGAGACCACGGCCAGCTATCTGGCCCGCACGATCAAGCCGCTGGGGGTTGCGGTGAGTCGCCTGGCGAGCGGATTGCCGGTGGGCGGCGATCTGGAATATGCAGACGAGCTCACGCTCGGTCGCGCCATCGAGGCGCGCCGCGCGCTCTAGTCGCCGCAGGGCGATGGGGCCCAGGGAAAGCTCTCCGGATATCTTGAGCGCGTGCGCGCAATGATCGAGTCCTTTGAGCGCGACTGGGCCAACCCCAGCCTGGATGTCCGCAAACGCCATCGTTCCATGGCCGAGCGCCTGGATTACGACCTGCTGCAGGACTACCTTGATTGCAGGGATGCTGGCGGCAAGCTGGAGATGGAGTTCCCCCAGCTTCAGGAAACGGTGTACCCCCAAAAGCGGGGCGAGGTGCTTAAAATGTACCTGCTTTTGGACAGCGTGGTGAGCGCGTACGCAAACGATGCTCCGTGGCATCCCGGCGATGGAGGCTGGGATCTGTCGTGCGTCCTGTATGCAGGGGCGCCGTGGGGACACCGCAACGAGATCTGGGAGCCCGTCGAGGCGGCCATGGTGAACGGCCAAAACAAAAGCTTGGCCGAATTCCTGCAAATTTATAATGGGTTCACGTTAGAGTGATATGTGCGGGGGCGCGGCTTTACGGTCGCGCGATTCGCCTGTTTGCACGTGAGGCCGAGGATGAAGGGGTGATACGGATGCGAATCCGTCGCGGCGCATTGCCTGCGGCCATGATCGGGCTCGTTGGGGTCTCGTTTTCGCTTGTGGTGGCTGGTGGCGCCAGCTATGCCGCCGCGCTTCCTTCTTTGTTCGATGCGGCGTACACCACCCCCAAGGACAGCCTGTTCCACACTGTGGAGGCGGCATTGCCCAAAAGCGTTACGGATTCGTTCCCGTCTGCCACGGGACGCCCAGGTAACGGCGGCTCTGCAAACACCTATCCCGTAATGCCTTCCAACCAGGGCGGCCCCGCGGTGGTCCTGAACGTGCCGTTTGGATCGGGGCAGCCGGAAGAGGGGGACGAGAATGTTCCCGCCGGGCAGCTTGCGATAGGCGGCCTCACGTTCGCGAGCCCGTTTACCCCGCCCGAGGAGCTGCAGCACAAGGACGAGTCCAAGGAAGATGCACAGACCGAGCAACCGTCCGAGCAAGGCAAACCTGTCGAGAAGCCCCAGTCTCCGGCGCCCGCGCCTCAGCATAATGGGGGCGGCAGCGCTCCCGCGCCCGCGCCACAGCCCGATCCCGGTGCGCCTCAGCCTCCCGAGCTCCCGCCCGACCACGACGAGCAGGAGCGCAAGTATCGCGAGGCCATCATCGCCAGCTACAACAGGGTTTCGGGCTATCTTGCCCGGGCAAACGAGGTCGGGCGCGCTTTTGCCAGCGACTGCGGCAAGGCCTCGATAGAGCATCAAAACGCCGACGCCGCAAAAGCGAGCCGTTTGCAGCTCGAGGCAAACGATGAATACATGGCCATTCGCGACTACTCGCCGCATCCGCTCAACTCGCGCTATGACGAGACGGCCGGCCGCGTGATCGGCATGTACCGCACGCTGTCGGAGTATGCCGGCTATTATTACAACGCGTGGATGGAGAGCCTCGATCCGCTGGGTACGCCCGAGCGCCTGAATGCGCAGCTCGAGAAGGCGAATCGCGCCATGACCGAGTTCAACTCGTATTACCAGGGATTCACGATATGAGCGACAGCATGTTGAGCCGCCGCCCGCGCCGGACGCCTCCGGCCCAGCCAACCGCTGCGCCCGAGGCGGGCATGCGTGTGGTGCGCGTGCGCGATTTCGAGTCGCCCTACGGCATGACGCCCGAAGAGCTCGCCGCCTACCGGCGCCGCTTCGCCATGCTCTTTGCCGACGATTCGCGCACGCGTCGCGGCGGTCTGGGTCAGGTCACGTACGTGTCGAATGCCGTGGGCGAGGAGTTTGCGCTCAAGACCCTTGTGATGCCTACCATTCAGCCGGGCGAGCCGGATGAGGCGTTTGCCGCTCGCTGCAAGATCGCTGTCGAGGCATTTCGCGAGGAATATGAAAACCAGCGCTCCCTTTCGGGCTTCAAGGGCTTTCCGCGCCTGTACGGATATGCGTATGTGGGCGACCAGCCGGCCATCATCATGGAATGGGTCGAGGGCGAAACGCTCGGCCGCGTGCGCAGGCGCCTGGCGCTCGATGATGCCGGCCGCCTGTCCCCGCTGGTTGTTGCCCGTCTGGGCCGCGACCTGTTTGACCTGCTCGTTCGCCTTGATTTGGTGCAAGGCGGATTTGTGCACCGCGACATCTCGCCCGCGAACGTCATGATCCGCACCTCGCATCTTTCGGTTGAGGACCAGGCCGTCGAGGGCGCATTCGATCTGTGCCTTATCGACTTCGGCTCGTCGCTTGCGCTCGATACCGGCCGCGCGTCCTCGTTCACCACCCGGCATGCGGTCCTGCGCCGCGCGACGGCGGACTACGCCGCGCCCGAGATGCTCACGGACGACCTTCCCCATCTGCTTCAAATGCGTGCGTCCGCCTCGATCGACGTGTACGCCGCTGCGAGCGTACTGTACGAGCTGCTCGACGGCGGCCTTCCGTTCGATTTGCATGCCGAGGGGGCCCCGTCGCCCTTCCGGGTGAAGACGGACCATGCACCCCGTCGCGCGGAAACGGTCCACGGAGCGGGGGCGCATATGGCCCAGCTGCTCGCGCATGAGCCCGAGGTCGCTATCGCTGCCGGGCAGGTTTCGCTCGATCTGCAGCTCGCGCCCGATGCTCCCGAGCTGCAGCAGGCGATTGAGCGCGTCGACGGCCAGCTCATCGAGCTGCTCATGCCGTGCTTGAGCTCCGAGCAGTCCCGTCGTCCCTCCGCCGAATCGGTGAGGGATGGGATGGACGCGTTCTGCAAGAACTATGCGGCCAACATCGCCCGTTCGCTGCATGGGCAGTCGCTGCTGTCGTGCAGCGGCCCGGCCACGTGGCGCGAGGGCGTTTCGCCCTATGCCGTCAACCGGGTGCTGACGCACGCGGGCAAGGCGCTCGGCTGGATCATGCTCCTGCTGCTTGCGGCTGGCACGTCCATCCTGCTCGACGGCGTGTGCGTGTGGGCCAATCTCGGCATCGCCTGGGTGCGTTTCGCCTTGAGTGTCCCGTTGATCGTCGCGGCCGTGCTGCTGCCCGCCCTCGCTGGGCAACTGGGCATGTGGCGCCGCCGCGGGACCACGGTCGGTTTCGTGCGCGGCACGGTCCTCTTGGCCGCCTGTGCGCTCGCCATCGCGGTGCTGTGCGCGAACACGCTGGTCGACGGCATGCCCTCGCCCGCTCCGCTGCTCGGCTCGGTTTTCGCCTCGACGGCTGCCGGGTGGTTCTTGCTGGTGATGGATTATGCTATGACGGTTGTGCCCGCCATGCGGTCCCGGCAGCGACGCTCGTTGCCCGAGAGCCTGAAGGAGCGCTGGGGGCGCACGCTGGGGACGGCGGCCGCACCTGCCGCGGCCCTGACCGCCTTGGCCCAACCGACCGCCGCGGCCCAGTCGACCGATGCCCCCACCGCTGCCGACGCGCCCACCTCCGCGGCCCAGTCGACCGTTCAGGCTGCTCAAGATGATGATCGGGATACGTTGGAGGTGTCCGATGCTGTCGATGACGGTGAATGAGCTGACTCCATGCGGAGCCATGTTCGAGATACTTAAAAAGCATGCCGGCGTGAGCCATAAGGAGCTGGCGGTGCTGATTCTATCCGAGCGCCCGCTTTCCGATGGGCGCAGCCCCATGAGTCGCGCGCACGACCGCGCCTGGGTGTCCCGGTTTGTGGTGCATGCGCCGGTCGGCACGATCCAGCCGCGGTATTTTCGCGATTACGGCGTCGCCGCGCGTCGCGTGATGGACCGCCTGACCTCGCGCGACGGCGGGGCATGTCGTTCGGTCGCGTACTCGACCTGGTGTGCGGCGAGACGGGTGAGCCCATGGTGCGGGCGCTCTCCGCCTGCCATGCTGACGTGCGCCTGTACGGCAACGCCCTGGAGCGCCTGCGCGACGGGGAGGGCTATACCGTGGGCGAGCGTGCCGAGGCGGCGCTTGTGCTGTTCGTGGCCGCGGGCTGCTCGGCAAACGTGTATCTGGCCGTGGATTACACCATGGATTACGTACGAAACGTATTGGGCGGTCGCCCAGCCACGCCGGCGTCGATGCCTATGGTCCCGGCGGCCATCGACGCCTGTGTGCAGGCCTCCCCGCGCATGCTCGGCCTGGTGCGCGTGGAGGGCGATTGCATCGTGAGCGACCCGTACTGGATCGAGCCGTCCAGCGAGGGGGCCGTGGTCGGCGCCTTGGCAACGGGGCCGTGCGATGTGACGGACGTGGCCGGCGACGTGTCGGCGCGCCACGCGCGTATATGGTGCGACGAGGACGGCGTTTGGCACCTGTGCGACCTGGCGTCCACCAACGGTACCGTCGTGGTGCACGGCGGCACGGGCCTCGCCGAGCAATGTGAGGCGGATGTGGCCGTCGATATAAATCCGGGCGACGAGGTGCGCCTGGGCGCCGGCACGGTGTTCGTGTTGCTGGAGGGCGCTCCGGTCCTGGTGGGCTAGGGGCGGGCGGCGGGCGTTAGCGCGGGCCTTGTTGGGGCGCGCGGTTGCCACACGAAACGCGCCGTGCGGCGGGTTGGCGCTCGCGCGGGCCTTTTTAAGGTGCGCGGGTGCCGCACGAAATGGGCTATGCGGTGGGTTGGCGCCACAAGGTCGGTTTCGTGCGGTAAAAAACTGCCACAAATCATTTTCGTGTGGTAATTTGCGGCCTCAATCCCAACCGATATGAGGGCCTTGATTTCTGATATGGTGATCTACCAGCGAAAACTCGATAAGGAAAACAGGTTGGCCCATCTTATCGGGGTGAAAATGCCGCACGAAATTGTTTTGAGGTAATTTATTATCGCAGGAAACTAAACGTGCGGCGCTTGGGCACCGCACGAGAGTTTTCGTGCGGTTCAGGGGCTCGGCTCGTGCGATCCAGGGCCCGGTTTGCGCGGCGTGGCGTTCGCCTCGTGCGGTTCGGTCTTCGGCTCGTGCGGTCCGGCGTTCGCCTCGCGCGGCGCAGCACTCGGGCAAATCATCGCAGAAGGCCGCACGCGTGCGCCGGGGCGCCACATAAGGGACCTCGTGCGGTGCTGGGCTCCGGGTGAGAATTGCGAGGAATACGCGGCCCCCGAGGAATGCGGCATGAGCATCCGCCCCGGTCCCCGGCCCGCCGCGGTGAACGTTTGCAATCCTACGGGTGCAGTGCGTTTACTGGCGAATCGCCCTCGTCCGCACGCAAATGCCAGGTGATAAAACTGCTCAAAGACGTGCGATTTTGTCAATCTCAAACCTCTCACCGATATATGCTGCGCCGCACAGGGTAAAAGCCGCGATATAACGTTTCGCCACGGCCTCTCGGGGGTACAATGGCAGCGCATGTGAATATTCCGCACAATCCGCGAGCGGATGTTCGTCGAGGCCCCGCCATCGCACGGACCTCCCATGCGGAACACCCGGCGCTCCCATGGCGTCGGCGCCTTATATACCTAAACGAGAGGAGAGGGGTATATGGCACGTACGTTCAAGTCTATGGACGGTAACGAGGCGGCAGCATACGTTTCGTATGCGTTTACCGAGGTAGCGGGAATCTATCCCATTACGCCGTCCAGCCCTATGGCCGATCATGTCGACCAATGGGCAGCCCAGGGCAAGAAGAATATCTTCGGAACGCCCGTCAACGTGGTGGAGATGGAGTCCGAGGCCGGCGCCGCCGGTACCGTCCACGGTTCGCTGGGCGCAGGCGCCCTCACCACGACCTACACGGCTTCTCAGGGCCTGCTCCTGATGATCCCCAACATGTACAAGATCGCGGGCGAGGGCCTGCCAGCCGTCTTCCACGTGTCCGCCCGTACCGTGGCAACGCACGCGCTCAACATCTTCGGTGACCACTCCGACGTCATGGCCTGCCGTCAGACCGGCTTCGCCATGCTCGCCGAGGGCAACGTGCAGGAGGTCATGGACCTCGCACCGGTGGCCCACCTGGCCGCCATCGAGGGCAAGACCCCGTTCCTGAACTTCTTCGACGGCTTCCGCACCTCCCACGAGATCCAGAAGGTCGCCACCTGGGATTACGACGATCTGGCCGAGATGTGCGACATGGACGCCGTCCAGGAGTTCCGCGATCACGCTCTCAACCCCGAGCATCCGCACACCCGCGGCTCGCACGAGAACGGCGACATCTTCTTCCAGCACCGCGAGGCCTGCAACAGCCTGTACGACAACCTGCCGGCGATCGTCCAGTCCTACATGGATAAGATCAACGCCAAGCTCGGCACCAGCTACCACCTGTTCGACTACTACGGCGATGAGAACGCCGACCGCGTAGTCGTGTGCATGGGCTCCTTCTGCGATACGCTCGAGGAGGTCATCGACTACCTCAACGCCCACGGCGAGCACGTCGGCCTGGTCAAGGTCCGTCTGTACCGTCCGTGGTCCGTCAAGGACTTCGTGGCCGCGCTGCCCAAGAGCGTCAAGAAGATCGCCGTGCTCGACCGCACCAAGGAGCCGGGTTCCATCGGCGAGCCGCTGTACGAGGACGTCGTCACCGCGCTGTACGAGTCCGGCATGTCCGAGCTCACCGTGGTGGGCGGCCGTTACGGCCTGGGCTCCAAGGACGAGCCGCCGGCGGCTGCATTCTCCGTCTTCAAGGAGCTGGAGAAGGACGAGCCCAAGCGCGAGTTCACCATCGGCATCGTGGACGACCTCACCAACCTGTCCCTGCCTATGGACCCGGATGCCCCCAACACCGCGGCTGAGGGCACCATCGAGTGCAAGTTCTGGGGCCTGGGCGGCGACGGCACCGTTGGCGCAAACAAGAACTCCATCAAGATCATCGGCGACCACACCGACAAGTACGTGCAGGCCTACTTCCAGTACGACTCCAAGAAGACCGGCGGCGTCACCATCTCGCACCTGCGCTTTGGCGACCAGCCGATCCGCTCGCCGTACTATGTGACCAAGGCCGACTTCGTGGCCTGCCACAACCCGAGCTACATCGTCAAGGGCTTCAAGATGGTCCGCGACGTCAAGCCCGGCGGCACCTTCCTGGTCAACTGCCAGTGGACTCCCGAGGAGTTCGCCGAGCACATGCCGGCTAACGCCAAGCGCTACGTTGCCCAGAACAACATCAACATCTACCTGATCGACGCTATCGATTTGGCCGCCAAGGTCGGCATGGGCAAGCGCACCAACACCGTGCTGCAGTCCGCGTTCTTCGCACTGGCCAAGGTGCTCCCGTCCGAGGACGCCCTGCGCTATATGAAGGAAGCCGCAACCAAGTCCTACGCCAAGAAGGGCGAGGCGATCGTCGAGGCCAACCACAAGGCCATCGATGCCGGCGCAACCGCCTTCGTTAAGTTCGAGGTCCCGGCCGATTGGGCCACCGCCACCGATGAGGCCCCGGTCCTCTCCAACGAGGAGAAGAGCGCCATCGCCAAGCAGGTCAAGGAGCTCATGGAGCCCATCTCCCGTATGGACGGCGACTCCCTGCCCGTCTCCGCATTCAAGGATTGCGCCGACGGCCAGTTCGAGCTGGGCGCCTCCGCATACGAGAAGCGCGGCGTCGCCGTTATGGTGCCGCATTGGGATGAGACCAAGTGCATCCAGTGCAACCAGTGCGCGTATGTGTGCCCGCACGCCACGATCCGTCCGTTCGCTCTGACCGCCGAGGAGGTTGCAGCCGGTCCCGAGACCATGCGCACCCTCGATGTCAAGATCCCCAAGGACACCGGCTACAAGTTCGCCATCGCTATCGACCCGCTCGACTGCATGGGCTGCACCAACTGCGCCAAGGTCTGCCCCAAGCAGGCACTCACCATGGTTCCCGCCGAGGGCGAGGCCGTGGAGCAGGAGACCTTCGATTACTGCGTGGCCAACGTTTCCGAGAAGCCCGAGCTCATCGGCAACAACGTTAAGTCCAGCCAGTTCAAGCAGCCCTACCTGGAGTTCTCCGGCTCCTGCGCAGGCTGCGCCGAGACTGCCTACGCTCGCCTGGTGACCCAGGTCGCCGGCGACCGCATGTTCATCTCCAACGCCACCGGCTGCTCCTCCATTTGGGGCAACCCGGCCGCAACCGCCCCGTTCTGCACCGACAAGAACGGTCACGGCCCGGCTTGGAACAACTCCCTGTTCGAGGACAACGCCGAGCACGGTCTTGGTCTTGAGCTCGGTTACAAGGCCGTCCAGGGCAAGCTGGTTGCCGACACCCAGAAGCTCATGGCTTCCGAGTGCGCGACCGACGAGCTGAAGGCTGCCGCAACCGCATGGCTCGACGCCCGCGAGGATGTCGAGGCCTCCAAGACCACCGCTGCCGCCTACATCGCCGAGCTGGAGAAGTGCGGCTGCGACACGGCCAAGGAGATCCTGGCCAACAAGTCCTACCTCACCAAGAAGTCCTTCTGGATCTTCGGCGGCGACGGCTGGGCATACGACATCGGCTTCGGTGGTCTGGACCACGTCCTGGCTTCCGGCAACGACGTCAACGTCTTCGTCTTCGATACCGAGGTGTACTCCAACACCGGTGGACAGGCATCCAAGGCTTCCAACCTGGGCCAGGTCGCCCAGTTCGCTGCTGCGGGCAAGTCCATCAAGAAGAAGTCTCTGGCCGAGATCGCTATGAGCTACGGTTACGTCTATGTGGCGCAGGTCGCCATGGGCGCTAACCCGGCCCAGACCCTCAAGGCTATCCATGAGGCCGAGGCCTACCATGGTCCGTCCCTCATCATCGGCTACAGCCCCTGCGAGATGCACTCCATCAAGAAGGGCGGCATGCAGAACTGCCAGGCCGAGATGAAGAAGGCCGTGGATTGCGGTTACTGGAACCTGTTCCGCTACAACCCCGAGGCGCCGGCGGGCAAGAAGTTCGCCCTCGACTCCAAGGAGCCGGCAGGCGGGTATCGCGACTTCCTCATGAACGAGGCTCGCTATGCTTCCTTGACCACCGCATTCCCCGAGCGCGCCGAGGAGCTCTTCACCGAGAATGAGGAGGCTGCCATGGAGCGCTACAAGCACCTGCTCAAGCTCAAGACCGTCTACAACGACGAGCAGTAAGAGCTTTGAGTCCGCGCGGGCGCGGGCGTGGGCGTGCTGGTGCCACTGACGTAATGGCGCCGCGTGGGTGCTGTTGCCGCCGGCGCGGGCGTGCCGGTGCCGCTGATGCAATGGCACCGCGTGGGTGCTGTTGCCGCGGGCACGGGCGTGCCGGTGCCGCTGACGCAATAGCACCGCCTGGGTACTGTTGCCGCCGGCGCGGGCGTGCCGGTACCGCTGACGCAATGGCATCGCGTGGATGCTGTTGCCGCGGGCGCCACGCCGCCCTGCCAGCGACATAATCTTCATCGGCTGACCGGCCGGGATCCATTTGGGTCCCGGTCGGTTTTTTTATTTGGCGGTTTGCTGGATGAAGATGCATGCAGGGTTGATGACCTGCGAAGCGAGGGCGGCGGCTCGATTCGGCACCATAGGGCCGCCGCAAGATCATTGCGAACCCAATGCGAATCGGCTGAGTGCTGCTCGCCGTGGAGTTCGGGTATTGTCCAAACGCCGCAGGGAGTATCCCGTGTTGTGGGGGGGTGCCAACGATCCACCGCAGGCTGCGTCCCGTGCGATATGGAGTGCTGACCCTCCGCCGCGGGCTGCGTCCCGTGCGGCGTGGAGTGCTGACCCTCCGCCGCGGGCTGCGTCCCGTGCGACGTGGAGTGCCGCAGCGAGTATCTTATGTGGTGCATGGGCGCCACAAGCAGTGTTTTGTGCGGGGCGGATTGTCAAGCTGAGTGCAACATCTCCCGGTAGACCTCGTTGGCCGTCC
>SAMEA3387474__coassemble_1524_pt1 | contig 14898 bp, 13 predicted proteins | sample SAMEA3387474__metabat2_low_PE_017 | metagenome-assembled genome bin SAMEA3387474 (sample SAMEA3387474) | Felis catus | biome: Faeces | place: United Kingdom | collected 2012 | reverse complement strand
GCTTCATGGTCTGGCCTACGATGTTGGCGCTCTTCTGGCGCTCGCCCTTGAGCAGGCCCATCTTGTACATGGTGTAGAGCAGCTTGCGGTGCGAGGGCTTGAAGCCGTCGATCTCGGGGAACGCGCGCGAGACGTTGGTGCTCATGGCGTACGGCATGTAGTTGGCCTCGAGCGTCTCCGTGATGGGCTGCGCCGTGACCTCCGAGTGCAGGCCTATGACGTTCTCGGCGTTGACCTGCTTCTTCTTGTTCTGGGTGTTGGTCTTCTTCTTTGCCACGATTTCCTCTTGATGTTTCTTGGGGCCGTTATGCTGCAGCGGGGCTTACTGCAGGTCAAGCTGGTCGAGGTACTCCTTGCCGTGCTCTGCGATATGGCGCTTGCGGCCGGCCTCGTCGTTACCCAGCAGCAGGTTGAACATGGACTCCATCTTGGCCACGTCCTCAGGCTCCACCTTGATCAGGCGGCGCGTCTCGGGGTTCATGGTGGTGAGCCACATCATGTCCGGATCGTTCTCACCAAGACCCTTGGAGCGGTTGATGGAGCACTTCTGGTCGCCGATCTCGGCCAAGATGCCGTTCTTCTCGATCTCGGTATAGGCGAAGTAGGTCTTCTCCTTGCAGTTGATCTCATAGAGCGGCGATTCGGCGATGTAGACGTAGCCCTCGTCGATGAGCGTGGGCACCAGGCGGTAGAGCATCGTCAGGATGAGCGTGCGGATGTGGTAGCCGTCCACGTCGGCGTCCGTACAGATGATGACTTTGTTCCAGTTGAGGTTGTCCAGGTTGAAGGCGCCCAGGTTCTTGATGCGTTTGTCCTTGATCTCCACGCCGCAGCCCAGCACGCGCATGAGGTCCATGATGATGTCGGACTTGAAGATGCGCGGGTAGTCCTCCTTCAGGCAGTTGAGGATCTTGCCGCGGACGGGCATGACGCCCTGGAACTCGGCATCGCGCGAGGTGCGGATGGCGCCCGCCGCCGAGTCGCCCTCTACGATGTAGACCTCGCGGCGCGTTTTGTCTTTGGAGCGGCAGTCGATGAACTTCTGCACGCGGTTGGCCATATCGGTCTTCTGCTGCAGGTTGGTCTTGATGCTCTGACGGGTCTTCTCGGCGTTCTCGCGCGAGCGCTTGTTGATGAGCACCTGCTCCATGATCTTGTTGGCGGCGTCTTTGTTCTCGATCAGATAGGTCGAGAGGCGCTCTTTGAAGAATGCCGTCATGGCCTGCTGGATGAAGCGGTTGTTGATGGCCTTCTTGGTTTGGTTCTCGTACGAGGTCTGGGTGGAGAAGCAGTTGGTCACCAGCACCAGGCAGTCCTGAACGTCCTGCCACTTGATGGAGCTCTCGTTTTTGTTGTACTTGCCCTGTTGCTTGATGTAGGCGTCGATCGCGCTGGTGAGGGCGCTGCGGGCCGCCTTCTCGGGCGAGCCGCCGTTCTCGAGCCAGGAGGAGTTGTGGTAATACTCCTGCATCTGGAAGGTGCGGGAGAAGCACAGGCATGCCGTGATCTTGACGTTGTAGTCGGGCAGGTCCTCGCGGTCGCGGCCACGGCGCTCGGTCTCGATGAAGAAGGGCTCGGTGAGGTAGTCGGCCCCCACCTTCTCGAGCACGTAGTCCTCGATGCCCTTGGGGTAGCAGAAGTCCTCTTCGGTGAACTCGCCGTCGTCGCCCTCGATGCGCAGGCGGAAGGTCACGTTGGCGTTGACCACGGCCTGGCGCCGCATGGTCTCGCGATACCACTCGTGGGGGATGCTGATCGAGGTGAAGACCTCCAGGTCCGGGCGCCACTTGATGGTAGTGCCGGTGCGGTCCTCGTTTGAGGGCTCGATTGCAAGGGCCTTCTTCTTGGTGCCAACAACCTTGCCCTTTTTGAAGTGCAGGGAGTATTTGTTGCCATCGCGCCACACGGTGACGTCCATGTACTCGGAGGCGTACTGGGTTGCGCAGGAGCCCAGGCCGTTAGTGCCCAGCGAGAAGTCGTAGTCGCCGCCCTCGTTGTTGTTGTATTTGCCGCCGGCGTAGAGCTCGCAGAAGACGAGTTCCCAGTTAAAACGCTTTTCGGACGGATTCCAGTCGAGCGGGCAGCCGCGGCCGTTGTCCTCGACCTGGATGGAGCCGTCGCGGAAGGCGGTGAGGGTGATCAGGTTGCCATAGCCCTGGCGCGCCTCGTCAACGGAGTTGGACAGGATCTCGAAGGCCGCGTGCGCGCAGCCGTCGAGCCCGTCCGAGCCGAAGATGACGGCGGGGCGCAGACGTACGCGCTCCTCGTCCTTGAGCTGACGGATGCTGTCGTTGCCATAGTTTGCGGTGTTCTTTGCCATGCTCGCTCTCTCGGTGTCCCCTCTTTTGAGTCCCTATAGCTCTGTAGATGAATACCGTAGCATAGCGCACCCCGCCCGCGACGCCGCCCGACACGAAATCCATCGAACGTGCGTTCGTGTATTTTGTGGGAACGGGACGCGCAACGCTCTACGTTACGGGTGGCCTGCATGGATCCGCTTGGGGCGCGGTTCGTTGTGCGTGGGTATAATCTGGCAAAAGACTGTGGCGGAGGTGCGCGATGTTCTACAACTACGCTGAGCTTGAAGATGGCACACAGGTGGCGTTTTCTAATGTCTTGGACTTGGGCGAGGTGCAGGTTTCCATCGAGCGCCCCGTCGAGTTGGGCTTTGATTCTGCTATGTGCACGCTTCCCGCGTTTGAGTGGACGGCGGTCGAGGGCTTCGATGAGTCCGACATGATTCGCCTTGATTCCTTTGTCCACAACAATGCACAGCTCATCTTGCGGCTTGCGAGGGAGGCGTCCAGGGAATATGCCTAGGCTTTTCCAATTGTGATCGTTGGTGCGATTATTTCCATGGGGACATCAGGTTTTATAAGTGAGGCGGAGGGTGCGTGGTTCCTCGAGGTGGCGACTTGGGCGGAGGGCGATCAGCGATGATCTACGTTACGGGCGACCTGCATGGATTCGTCGGCCTATCGCGGCTCAAGGATTGGAAAGAGGGGCGCGCCGGCGACTACCTCATCGTGGCGGGCGACTTCGGCTATCCGTGGGACTTTTCGGAGGAGGAGTGCGCCGAGATCGCCTGGTTGGAGTCCAGGCCGTATAGGGTGCTCTTCGTGGACGGGAACCACGAGCGCTTCGACCACTGGGCTTCGCGCCCAGCAGAGTCCTGGGGCGGCGGGATGGTCCAGCGGCTGTCCGACGGCTCGCCCATCATGCGCCTCATGCGCTCCGAGGTCTACGAGATCGATGGCGCGTGCATCTTCACGCTGGGCGGCGCCGCGAGCATCGACCGGGCGTACCGCACGCCGTATGTCGACTGGTGGCCGCACGAGGTCCCGATCGAGCAGGACTTCGACCAAGCCCGCGCCAACTTGGATGCCGTGGGCTGGAAGGTCGACTATGCGATCACGCATACGTGCCCCAAGCGCCTGATGGAGCGCACCCTCCATCCGTCGCTGCCCATACCGGGCCTTCCGGATGAGCAGCTGACGAGGTTTTTGGACGAGGTGGACGCGCGCCTGGACTTCAAGCATTGGTATTACGGGCACTTCCACGGGGACAGGGACATCGACGAGCGGCATACGCTGCTGTTCGAGCGCATCGTCCCGATCGGCGCGGGCGTGGACGGCTGATCGCGGCTGGATATAAAAGGGGTTGGCTGATTTGATATACATCACCGGTGACATGCATGGGACGGCTGAGTACGGCCGCAACCGCCTCTCCTTTCATAGTTGGCCGCTGGGTCGCGAGCTCACGCGCGACGATGTCGTGATCGTCGCCGGCGACTTCGGCTACGTATGGGACGGCGGCAACACGGATACCTACTGGCTCAAATGGCTCGAGAATCGGCCCTGGACTACGTGCTTCGTCGACGGAAACCATGAGAACCACGGGCTGCTCGCGGCCATGCCCGAGCGCGAGTGGTGCGGCGGACGCGTGCACGAGGTGCGCCCGCACGTGCTGCATCTCATGCGCGGGCAGGTGTTCGATATCGACGGCATCAGCGTGTTCACTATGGGCGGCGCCTCGTCGCACGATCGTGCGTGGCGGACCGAGGGCAAGAGCTGGTGGCCGGAGGAACTGCCCTCGGACGCTGAGCGCGAGGAGGCCCGCGCCAACCTCGACAGCCGCGGCTGGAATGTTGACTACGTGATCACGCACGAGGCACCGCTCGACATCGCGGACGACCTCTGTTGGGAATGCAACCGCCCCTTCGACGGCGGGGATGCGCACCAGGCGTTTCTTCAGGAGCTCGACGGCAGGCTCTCTTGCCGCACCTGGTTCTTCGGTCATTACCATGATGACGAGTGGCGGGACGATCGCCACAGGCTTATCTACCGCGATATCGTATCTATCGACGTTCGCCGGACCGACGAGGACCGCGAGCCGATAGGTGACGGCTCCCATGGCTGACGAAATGGTGATGGGACGAGGAGCGGTCGGGTGGCCGTGGGGGGAGAGCGTTCCTCCAAGCCTTTTATTGCGCTTCTCAAAAGTGCTCTTCGACGATCGCATCGAGCTGTGCGCGGATTGCCTCGAACGGCTGGTCCAAGTCGAGCGTGCGCACGCCGATGCGGTTGCCGCTCATGAGGTAGGTGCCGCTCGGCTGCACCTCCTCGTCGGTTCCCGCGTAGAGTAGCAGTCCCGAGACCGTATGCTCCGTGCCCGCGAGCTCTGCCTCCTTGTTCTTCACGTAGACGAAGATCTGGTACAGGTTGCCGCTATGGTAGGTGTGCCTGTCAAAGTGGCGTTGCGTGGCGTGCGCATAGTACTTCGCGTCGATGATGAGCACGTCGTTGCCCTGGCTGAGCATGACGTCGCTGTGCATGGCGGGCAGCATGTCGAGCGCCCCGCCGATCGCGCCCGTTCCGCGCGGGTCGTCGTCGAGCGCCCACTTGATGTAGGGCGCCTCGGCGCGCAGCTCGGGGTGCTCGCGCCGGTAGTACTCCAGGATGAACTTCTCGTAGAGCCTGCTCATGCGCTGCTCGTCCAGAAAGTCCGCAAGGCGGACCGAGCCACTGTTCTGCGTCTGCAACAGGCCCTCCGCTACCAGCCAGCATACGTTCATGAGCATGCGATATGCCTGGCTGTTCCGGTTGAAGCGTAGGTGCCAGTCGACGTGCATCAGGTCGGTGTCGGCTACATCGGCGAAGTAGACGAGCAGCCCTCGCAGCTCTTTTCTGCGGGTCTTGTCGATGTCGGATCGTGCTAGCAAGCGCATGGTCGCTTTAAGGATCCGGTTCATGGGGGTGTCGATGCTGAACTCGTCGTAGTCGCAGACCATCTGGCGACGCAAGACGGCGCGTGTCTTCACGGTCTCGGTCACGTCGATGCGCCCGCGCAGGGTGGCAAGCGTTTCGGTGCGCGGCAGGTATTCCCGCCCCAGCCCACGTTTGACCTGCGAGCTCACGCCCCGCACGAGGATCGCCGCCAGCAGCTCTGCAGTGTTGTCGAACTCCTCGGCAGCAACGTCCTCGTAGCCCTGTTCGCGCAGCACCTGGAAGGCGTAGGCCAGCATATGGTAGATGTTCTGGACGCGAATCATTTGATGGTCGCCCGCAGCGCATCGGACCACTCGCGAACCTTGGACGGCTCGTCGAACCAGTATTCGCGCAGCATGGGTACCAGCTCGTATTCCACGATGGCGGCGAGTTTGGCGTCCGTGGCGCCGTCGGCGGAGAGCCCGCAGAAGTAGCTGTGCCCGATGCAGAAGCCCTTGCGTAGGCTGTCGTCGGCCGCGATCGCCGTGTTCAGCCGCTTCACGCAAGCGATCAGCCGGTCGAACGCGTTGCTGCCCAGGCTCTCGCGATAGGAGGCAAAACCGTCTGCATCAAAGCCGGGTTGCAGGTCGAAGAACGCGAAGCGTCGGCGCAGCGCGTAGTCCAGAACCGCCAGCGAGCGGTCGGCCGTGTTCATCATGCCGATGATGTAGACGTTGGCGGGCACGTAGAACGATTCATGCGAGTAGAGCAGCTGCAACTTGTTTCGGGAGCCGCGCTTGTCGTTTTCGATGAGCATGAACAGCTCGCCAAAGATCCTGGAGAGGTTGCCGCGGTTGATTTCGTCGATGATGAAGAAGTAGTCGTTGTTGGGGTCGGACGCAGCACGCTTGCAGAAGGAGTGGAAGACGCCCTCCTCGAGCTTGAAGCCGTCGGCGCACGGGCGGTAGCCCTCGATGAAGTCCTCGTAGCTGTAGGACTGGTGGAACTGCACCATCTGCACGCGCTCGGGGACCTTCGCGCCCATGATGGAGTAGGCCAGGCGTTTGGCGATGAAGGTCTTGCCCACACCGGGCGCGCCCTGCAGGATGATGTTCTTCTTGGCGTTCAGCACGCCGACGAGGGCGTCGTAGCCCTCTTCGTCCATGAAGACCTCTTCGAGGAAGTCTTCCTTGCCGTAGAGGGGAAGATTGTCGGTTGGGGAGTTCGCGGGCTCCTGGTTGTCTGCGGCTGTGGCGGGCGTGCTGTCCTCGGTCTCGACGCCGGCGTCACCGAGTGCGTTCTCCTGAGCTTCTCGCTCCGCCGCCTTTTCGGCCTCCTTTTTCTCCTTATTGACGCGCTCTGATTCCCGGAAAGCCTCGTGGGAGAGTTCGGGGAGGCTCGCGTACGGGCATACCTCGCTGCCGAGCTGCGCGAGCGCGGTGTCGCATATGGCGAGGTAGGTACGGCCGTCGTGGATGGGGGCGCTTTTCTCTTTGGGCGCCGCTTGGGCGAGCGCTGTGCCAGCAAGCGCCATATCGCCCAGGAACCAGCGGTTGCGCGAGTCCAAGCTGATGAATCTGAGCGGGCGCGCCCAGTAGAGGCCCATGCTGAGCTTCCAGGTAAGGCTGAACTGTTCGATGGCGTCGTCGTAAGCGGCCACGAACTCCGCCCGCGTCCGCTCGTTATCGGTGCGCGCGAGCGCGAGCTGCGCTTCGAATACACGCCAAAGATTGTCGATGTCGTGCTCGCCGCGGCGATGGTCGCCAACGAAGGCGTAGAAGGTGGCGTTGAGGTTGCTGAGCAGCGGTGTGCCGGGGAACGCGGTGGGCGGCTGTGCGTTCACGCCGAGGGCTCGCCCGAGGGCCGTGGCGACCTTGATGCGGTTGGCGAGTGAGACGCCCTTGTTAAAGAGGCCGAACACCGTGTAGGGATCGATATCGGCGGGAGCGTCGCCGCTGTCGAGCTTGGGGAACTTCATACCTAGGTCCGCGTAGAGCGCCTGCAGTTTCTCAATGAGCGCACCGCGGTCGTCCTTGTAGGGGAGCAGCCGGTCTGTGAGTTCCATGTAGAACTCGACCCATGCGTATTCATTGCTGGCCGCGCGCGGCGTATCGGCCGAAGCGTGCTCACGCCGCTCGGCTGCCGCGTCGAGGTCGGCCATGACCTCTTTTGAGTTGTTGGACAGGGTCTGTATGGCTCCGAGCGAGTTTTTCGACGCCTGCGCGAGAGTGTCGCGCGGGGCGGTCTTGGACCACGCAACGGCGCGTGCGTAGGTGACGCCCTCGGTGCCGGCAACGGGCTGGCACGGGCCGTCGACGGTGCCGATATGGTAGAGGTGAACGGCGGGGTCGTACATGACGACGGTGTCGCCCGGCGCCATGGCATGCGCGAACCGGAATACCTGGCCGACGTTGGCGGCGACCTTCTGCTTGCTGTCCTCGGGGTGCGTCGAGGCGTACGCGGTCTCGATCCGCTCGCGGCTCATGGCGGCGATATCCGCGCCGCCGAAGTTCCAATCGATACCGACGATGCCGTTCCTGATCCAATCGGCTGCATATGCCCCGCCGCGCCCCGCGCGGATCAACCAAGCGTCCATAGCGATGACCTTCCTGTTGTTAGGGTTTGTTGGACTGCGGTGTCGTTTGGGCTGTCATTTGAACCGCCGCCGAGCGACGTCCCGCCGCTATGACTTTTTTTGATTAGCGAGGCAATCTCGACGACAGTTCCTGCTGCCGCAACGAGGGCGCCGACTGCCATGCCACCCTTCTTCTTGATTTTATCTGTCCTGTCGGCGCGCTTGGCCTCGCAGCGGGCACAGCGCTTTTTTGAGGGATCGTCTAGGAACGTGTAGCATCCCTTGGATTTGCAGACTGCTGCGAGTTTGGTTCCGCACTCGGGACAGAAGTTCATCGAGGTTTTGAATAGGGTTTTCTTTTTGTGGGCGACGCAATTGTTATTTGGACATCCATTAGCCGAGCTCATTTTCAATCTCCATTTCGGTGGGTATGGCTTCAAGGTAGAAGGTCTTCTCGGAGGCGGAGAGGGCCTTGCTGAGCATCGACACGTCGAGTTGCAGGGCGGCTCGTGACCGCCAGACGCCCTGGGCTGTGCCATTGTCCGAGACGTCGAACTCGGCAAGCAGGCCTGCATGCGACCCAACGGTTCGATCGATGAGGCGAGAATACGCTTCAAGAGCAGAGGCCAGGGCCTTCATCTCTCCCTGCTCGCAATAAATGGCGGCACGGGCGATGGAAGCCTGATGCAATACGGGAAAGCATCGGTTAATCGCAGACATTTTCTCGTCGATTAGGTCCGTCCGCTTGCCTTTCGCCTTCCTGTATTCGCCGCTAGCCAAGTAGGCCACGTTTTCCTGCAGCTCTAAATCAAGTTGTGCGGAGGCGTCCGAAAGCGCGCGCAATGCCTGGGATACTAGCAGCTTCCGCAGTCCATCGTCGGAAATCGTTCTTGCTTCGAGATAGAGCGACATGCCGCTGTTGAAAAGGCCGATGCGGTCGTTTTGCTGGCCGCGGAGGACCTCTTTAACTCTACTGTCGATTACGGTAATCTGTTCCGCTATATCTTCGAGTTGATCCTGCATTGCTTTCATCTGCATGGCGTTTGCCGCCTGCACCGGGTCGATGCCTTGGGAAAACTCTTCCTTTTTGATAGGGAGCTTTTTGCCGTATTGGCCGTTCGCTTGCTTGATTTGAGCATGGGTGTTGCCCAGTTTGTCGGCGGTCAGTTTGATATCGCCACGGTCGATGGCCTCGAGCATATCGTCGGAGGCATCGACGACAAGGCGAAAGCCCTTCTTGTTTGCCTGGTAGAGTTGGGCAGCCTCGGGCGCCTGCCGTTTCACCGAATTTACGATGTCCGCAATGGCATTATCCGCCTCGTCGCAGCTTGCTTGTATGGCGGCGCTCAGAAGGGCGAGAGGAGAGTGGATGTTTGCGGGTGCATTTTCTTGAGTGCCGACGAATTCTGAAGGTTCGTTTGAGTCCATGACGGCGCCTCCTTTTGACGAGTTCCTCGATATTATAGAGCCGTCGTTTAAAGTGATGCTCGTTGAGCATTTTCTCGCACGTTCAAGTGCGCGAACAGGCGAGAAGGCCCTTGTTGTGGTATGCTATCGAGCAGTGGACCCGCCATGCCTCTCTTTCGGTGCTTGCCGAGATGATGCAAACTTTGGCGGGTGTTTTTGTTTGTAGGACAGGCCCTTCGGCAATAAGTCGAATGCCCTAGATGCGGCCCCGGCATGGGTGTGATTGTTCGCCTGTTTGGATTTCCGTTGTTGCGATAGCCTGGGCGGAAGATTATCTAAAGAAGACGTCGAAATCGATGCGGTGGATGCGGGCGTAGCCGTCGCCGGCATCGATAGTGCTGTGCTCCACGTCGGTGACCTCGCCCCATATGTCGCGACCGTCGTTGATCTTGTCGACGATTCGTTTGACGGTGTCCATTTCATGCGGATCACCGGACCAAGGGATGTCGCAAAGTTTTTCGCCATCGGGAGAAACGACGTCGAGCCAGATGGCGTCTTCGGGGAGCTCGGGATCCTGCTTGAAGCGGAGTATCGCGCCGGCTGCTAGGGATTCGCGCTGTACCTCGGCGGCATCTGGCTCAAAGAATTCCATGTAGTCGTCGTCTTCTTCGGCCTCATCGGACCAGCCGTAGCCGTATCCGGTTGTTTGGACGCTGACGAGATATTCCTTGCTGGGGGCATCGGCGTTGGCGAGGGCGGGCTTGATGAAGAACGCGCCGAACGCCGAAGCCGCCAGGACGACGAATCCTCGGCGGGAGAGTTCGCTTGCCATGGGATTGCTCATGAGTTTGCCTTGCTGCGCCGGCGGCCGACATGGGCGAGAGGGGACGTTGCTGGTTTAGTCGCAGTTTTCATAGTACACCTCGAGGTGGCGACGGCGTCCGCATACCCCTAAGCGTCTTATCGCCGTCGATATGCGGTCGGTCGCGCGCTACGCCGGCTATCTTACGCCTTTCTGCTGCGGCTTCGAGAAGATGCGCGCCAGCGTACGCTGGCTCACCTCGTTGCCTGAAGGTGTGCCTGCAAGCGAAGGCCTGTTGGCGAGTTCCCGGTAGCAGGCGTCGATGATGTCGAGCATGTAGGTGACGAAGGGGGCTTAGTCGTTCTTTCCTTCCCGCCAGCCTTGGGAGCTTGCGGCAAGGGCTTCGTAGTGGGTCTCTTTTGTGTGTTCGATCTCCTTCTCGATCGAGACGTACTTTCCCACGTCGTAGCTGGATCGATACAAGAATAGCAGCGTGAGCAGCCTACTCATGCGTCCGTTGCCGTCGTTGAACGGGTGGATACTCACAAAGTCGAACACGAACACAAGGGACACCAGCAGGGAATCGCCCGAATAGCGGTACAGGTCGCGATGGGGCTGCAGAATCACGCCGGGGGTGATCTGGATGTCATCATGACTCTCGTGAATGAGGTCAAGAACATAGCGATAGCCGGCGACCTCGCGTTCATCACGGTTTCTTGGCTCGGCCTTTTCGAGTATGAGTTCGCGCAGGCGCTTGTCTGAGGTCGAGATGTTCTCGATCCTGTTCGATGCACTCGCGCTCTGGATCTTGGCGACTTCCACCAAAGCGGCGAAGTGGTCGGGGTGAGTGCTGGAAGGCAGAGATGTCTTGCCCTTGCGCTCGCGGATGTCCCCAAGAGCGGAGACGACCTCGGGAGTCATAAGGCTGCTAAGCGCTCGGTTGTAGTCGAATTGAGCAATGGTATCCTCGCCATTTCCGTAGTATCTTCGCCAAATAGAGTCGATTTGGCGAAGATGCTTTAGACGTGGCGAGGATTTGGTCAACCCAGCTCGGCGTTTCTTTCGACTTTGCCGCCGACACGGGTTGTTGCTTTGTTTCCGGGCGAACATGACGGTTGAACCTGGACGGCTGATGTCCTTCCGTTCCTGGCACCGCCCCGTGCTGCCGCATTATAATGCTGTAAACGCATTTGTATTGCATTTCGAGCGATGGGGGCACAGATGCCTGGCAGCTACAAGGAACTTATCAAGAGCAATCCCGATGAAACCGAGATCAGGAGCTTCCTGGTGAACGGCGACCAGGTCTCTGTGACTCTGCGTATTCTCGATACTTTGCGCGATGCGGCGAAGGAGGAGGCGGCCCTGCGGGGCATGAGCTTCTCCGCCTTTGTACGCACCTGCATGATCGAAGAGCTTGCGAGCAAGGGGGTGCGGGCATGATCCGGGTCAAGACCCTCACCGTTCAGCTCATAGACGCGCAACCGGACCGCATCCGCATCTGCCGTATCGACGGCGAGTCTCTTGTGACCGTCGTCGTTCCAAGGGAGGACCTTACCGAGGCGAAGTCTCTGCCGAACATCCCGCAGCGCGGCATCTACTACCTACTCGACGAGGACCACGGCAACGTGAGCCGCGTCTACGCTGGACAGACGACCCAGGGCATCGCCCGGCTCGACGCACACAAGGCAAAGAAGGAGTTCTGGAACAGGGCCATCATGTTCCTCGATGACGACCAGAACATCAGCAGGGACGCGCTGGACGTCCTCGAAGCGAAGGCTATCGACTACGTGCGCACCCACGGCTCGTACGAGACCGACAACTCGGTGACGCCCAAGCCCTACGTCGACCCGTACAAGGAAGAGGCCGTCGAGCGTCTGCACGAGAGGATCCTCTTCAGGATGGCGGCTCTGGGGTACGACCTCGACAGGGTCGACCAGGGTCCCGCGGGTGCGCCGGCAATCTTCCACACGAAGAAGAACGGCATACGCGGGGCGGGGCGCTACGACAAGGTCACCGGGCACTTCACTGTGCTCGCCGGCTCGAAAGTTAATCTCTCGAGGCCCGTGCTGAAAAACGCGGGCGTCGCGGCCGCGCGCAGGGAAATCTTCGACGATTCGGGCGGCATCGCAGAGCTTGCCGAGGACCTCGAGTTCCCGACGCCCAGCGCCGCGGCGGTGTTCGTTCTCGGCGGCAGCCAGAACGGCTGGACCGAATGGGTAAGCGACAACGGAGAAACGCTCAACCAAGTCTATAGAAGTGAGGAAAACTAGATGAACAAGCAGCAGCTGGCCTCCAAGATATGGGAGTCCGCCAACAAGATGCGATCCAAGATCGAGGCTAACGAGTACAAGGACTACATTCTGGGATTTATTTTCTACAAGTTCCTGTCCGAGACCGAGGTTGCCCGCCTGAAGGCGCGCGACTTCGCCGAGGAGGACCTGCCCAGCCTGGTGGAAGACGACGAGGAGACGGTCGAGTTCGTCAAGGGCGAGTGCGGCTACTTCATCGCCTACGAGAACCTCTTCTCCACCTGGGTCGCCAAGGGCGGCGACTTCGAGATATCGAACGTTCGCGACGCGCTTTCCGCCTTCAGCCGCAATATCGATCCTGCACGCAAGCGCGTCTTCGACGGCATCTTCGATACGCTGCAGACTGGCCTCTCCAAGTTGGGCACCGATGCGCGCAGCCAGTCCAAGGCCGCTCGCGACCTCATCTACCTCATCAAGGACATCCCGATGGACGGTCGCCAGGACTACGATGTGCTCGGCTTCATCTACGAGTATCTCATCAGCAACTTCGCCGCTAACGCCGGTAAGAAGGCCGGCGAGTTCTACACGCCGCACGAGGTGTCCATGCTTATGAGCGAGATAGTCTCGTGGCACCTGGCCGGACGCGAGAACATCACCATCTACGACCCCACGAGCGGCTCGGGATCGCTGCTCATCAACATCGGCAAGGCTGTGGCGCGCCGCAATGGCGACCCGGACTCTATCAAGTACTACGCTCAGGAGCTCAAGGAAAACACCTACAATCTCACGCGCATGAACTTGGTGATGCGCGGCATTCTTCCCGACAACATCGTGGCCAGAAACGGCGACACGCTCGAGGACGACTGGCCGTGGTTCGACACGGTGGAGAACAAGGACGAGACCTACGACCCACTGTTCGTTGATGCTGTGGTGTCGAACCCGCCATATTCTCAGAACTGGGACCCGGAAGACAAAGAGCTCGACCCGCGCTTCAAGTTCGGCGTGGCGCCCAAGTCCAAGGCCGACTACGCCTTTTTGCTGCACGACCTATACCACCTGCGCTCCGACGGCATCATGTGCATCGTCTTGCCGCACGGCGTGCTGTTCCGCGGCGGCGAGGAAGGCACCATCCGAAAAAACTTGGTGGAGAACCGCCACATCCAGGCCATCATAGGCCTTCCTGCCAACATCTTCTTCGGCACGGGCATCCCCACCATCATCATGGTGCTGCGCAAGCAGCGCGAGACGAGCGACGTCTTGGTGGTGGACGCTTCCAAGCACTTTGTGAAAGAAGGCAAGAACAACAAGCTGCGGGCAAGCGACATTAAGCGTATCGTCGACGCTGTGACAACGAACGCGACCGTCGACAAGTTCAGCCGCCTGGTTTCTATCGATGAGATCCGCGCCAACGACTATAACCTCAACATCCCGCGCTATGTGGACTCGTCCGAAGCTGCTGAGAGCTGGGACGTGTACGCCACCATGTTCGGCGGCGTGCCGAAGGTCGAGGTCGACGCGCTCGAGCGCTATTGGAAGGTATGGCCGAGCCTCAAAGGGCAACTCTACCGTGACGCAGGTGGATCGTGTCTTGCGCCCGCGGCCGACGACGTTGCGCAAGCGGTGAAGGAAAACGTCGACGTCTGTGCCTTCCTGAGCAGCTACCGTGATGCGGTAAGCCATTTACCGGCCGCGCTGCGAAGCCGTTTGGTAGACGGTGCCAATGAAGTCGATACCGTGGTGGAGGAAGAGGCCATCGCGGCGCTTTTGAAAGACGCACTGGCGGGCATGGCCCTGGTCGACGGCTACGACGCCTACCAGGCGCTCGACGATGCCTGGGTGGGAATCTCCGGCGATTTGGAGGTCATCCAGACCGAGGGGAAAACCGCCGTGCGCAAGGTAGACCCGAACATGGTGGTCAAGAAGAAGAACGGCAAAGACGTCGAGGTACAGGACGGCTGGGCTGGCCGCATCCTGCCGTTTGCGCTTGTGCAAGAGCACCTGCTTGCCGAAGACATCAAGGAGATTAGTTCCCGTGATTCCCGTCTAGGCGAGATATCGCAGGAAATAGACGAGATTCTCGAGAGCTTCGACGAGGAGGACAAGGGATCCTCTGCTGCCGTCAACGACGAAGGTTCGTTTGTGGCGGCTGAGCTCAAGAAGGCCGTGAAGGCTATCGGAAAGCACCCAGAAAACGATTTCGAGCAAGGTTTGGTTCGTGCGCAGGCGCTGCTCGATGAGGAGAAAAGCCTCAAGAAGGCGAACAAGGAAGCGAGAGCGGCTCTTGAGGAGGCGACCAAGGAGGTTATCGAGGGCCTGAGCGACGCTCAGTGCGACGATCTGTTGGTCTCCAAGTGGATAGAGCCGCTGCAGGCCGAGCTTTTGACTCTTCCCAAAGCCGTCGTGGACGACTTCATCGCGAAGGTCACGGCACTCAATGCCAAGTATGCGACAACCTACTCGGATGTGTGCAACCAGATTGACGAGGCAGAACGCCAGTTGGCAGCCATGCTGGGGCAGCTCACGGGTAACGAGTACGACATGGCGGGCATCGCCGAGCTGCGCATGCTGTTGGGCGGTGAGTAGTGTGGCGGAGAAACGGAATACCCCAGAAATCCGCTTTGAGGGTTTTGCTGACCCTTGGGAACAGCGTAAGTTGGG
>SAMEA3387474__coassemble_1309_pt1 | contig 19017 bp, 14 predicted proteins | sample SAMEA3387474__metabat2_low_PE_017 | metagenome-assembled genome bin SAMEA3387474 (sample SAMEA3387474) | Felis catus | biome: Faeces | place: United Kingdom | collected 2012 | reverse complement strand
GGACGGCCAACGAGGTCTACCGGGAGATGTTGCACTCAGCTTGACAATCCGCCCCTATTTATGACAGGTGAATTAACAAAATGGACAGTCGTGAGTTTTGTCCCGTTATGCCACTCTACTAAAGTAAAGTCTACAAAACCAAGCACGCCACCTGCGGCGATGCTGGTGTTTGGGATGGCACTACAATCGGAAAGGACATCATGGGACGTTTTCTTGGGTACCTGGGCAAGCGCGTCCTCAGCTACGTAGCGATGGTTTTCATCGCTACGTCGCTGACGTACTTCCTTGCGAGCGCTTTCATGGATCCCCGCTCCAATTACGAGTCGCGTACGCCGCGACCCCCGCAGGAGTCCATTGAACGAGCGCTCGACGAAGCGAACATCAACGATAAGACCCCGGTGTTCGAACGTTATGGCAACTGGCTGCACGACGTGGTCCTCGAAGGGGATTGGGGCCTGTCGCCCATGGGCGATTCGGTCAACCGCGCGATCTCCGGCCGCATCGGGGCTTCGGTGAAGCTTCTGGCGATCTCCACGGTCCTTTCCGTCGTCGTTGGCGTGGGACTGGGCGTATATACGGCCCAGCGGCAGTATCAGTGGCAAGACCGGCTCTTTAGCGGCATCGCCTCGCTGTTCATGGTCATCCCCACCGTGGTGTTGGCCATCCTTATCGTGTTCGTGGCCATTTGGATCAACGACGCCACGGGCATGAAGCTCTTCTACGTGACGGGTCTTTCGAGCTACACCGGTTCGGACCCCATCAAGGCTCTCGTTGACTTCGGTCAGCATGTGTTCCTGCCCTCGGTCGTCCTCACGATCATCAGCGCCGTGGGCTACCACCTCGGGCAGCGCACCTATCTGCTCGATGAGATGAATGCCGACTATGTGCGCACCGCCCGCGCCAAGGGGCTGACCCGCAAGAAGGCCATCCGCAAGCATGCGCTGCGCAGCTCTTTGATTCCCACGGCCGTGAGCGTGGCGTTCTCCATCGCATCCATGTTCACCGGTGCCGTCATGACCGAGAAGGTCTTTGCCATTCATGGCATGGGCGAGTACTTCATCAACTGCATCGGCGCGAACGATATCAACGGTGCCGTGGCGGTTGCGGCCTTTAGCGCGGCGTGCACGCTGGTAGGCGCCCTGCTGGCGGACCTGTTCGCCGCGGCGCTCGATCCGCGCATCAAGATGAACTAGGGAGGTTGCGATGTCTGACACCACTCAAGAGCGTCCGCAGCTCTCAAACGCCCAGCTTGAGCTCAAGGCTGATGCGCGCGATACGCAGCAAGAGGTCAAGCGCATCGGGTACGCGCATCTTATCGCCCGCCGTTTCTTCCGCCAGAAGAGCGCGGTGGTGGGCCTGGTCATCTTCGTTTTGCTGGTGGCGTTGGCCGTGTTCGGCCCCCTGCTTACCCCATATAGCTATACCGACCCCGATTTCACCGCGCTGGGCGAGGCTCCGTCCGCGGCTCACTGGTTCGGTACGGACGGCGGCGGCTTCGACCTGTTCGCCTGCGTTGTCCACGGTTTGGGCCGCTCGCTGATCATCGGCATCTCCTATTCGGTACTCACCACGATTATCGCGGCCGTCGCCGGCACCGCCATCGCGTATTCGCGCGGTTGGGGCGAGAAGGTCGGCATGTTCCTGCTCGATACCCTCATGGTCATCCCGAGCTTCCTGCTGGTGGCCATGATCGTGCGCAGCTCCTCGGGGCAGACCGGCTGGCTCATGCTCATCTTCGGCCTCACCGCCTTCGGATGGATTGGCTACGCCCGCACCCTGCGCACCATGGCCCTGTCCCTGCGCGAACGCGACTACGTCGCGGCCGCGCGCTACATGGGCGTGTCCCCGTTCAAGGTCATCGTGCGCCATCTGATCCCCAACCTGGGCTCCATCCTCATTTTGGACACGGTGCTCGGTGTGATCGGCGGCATCAACTCCGAGACGGCCTACAGCTTTTTAGGCCTGGGCATCAAGGCGCCCGATACCTCGCTCGGCTTTTTGTTGAGCCAGGGGTCTTCGGCCATGCTCACGGCCCCGTGGGTCATCCTCATCCCCTCTGCCGTGCTCATCATCCTGTGCGTGAGCATGCAACTGATCGGTGACGGTCTGCGCGACGCCATCGACCCTCATTCCCGCGCAGCCGGTTCGGCGAAAGGAGACGAAGAGTGATGGACATCCTTGAGTACGAGCGCAGAAGCTCAAATGGCCCCAAGGGCGCGCCCCAGGGCGATCCGGTTCTGTCCGTTCGCGACCTGAAGGTCTCGTTTGCCACCGAGGCGGGGCGGGTGAACGCCGTGCGCGGCGTGAGCTTCGATATCTGGGCCGGCCGCACGCTTGCCATCGTGGGCGAGTCGGGCTCGGGCAAATCCATCACCGCCCTGTCGGTGATCGGCCTACTCGACGACAACGCCTCGGTTTCCGGTTCCATCAAGCTGGGGGAGGAGGAGCTGCTCACCAAGACTGACGAGGAGATGTCGAAGGTTCGCGGCAAGCGCATCGCCATGGTGTTCCAGGACCCGCTCTCCGCGCTCACCCCGGTCTTCACCATCGGAGAGCAGCTCGCCGAGGCCCTGCTCATCCATAACCCCGACATGGGCAAGCAGGCCGTGCACGACCGTTGCGTCGAACTTCTCGGCATCGTGGGCATCACCAACCCCGAGGACCGCCTGGATAGCTATCCGCATGAGTTCTCCGGCGGCATGCGCCAGCGCGTGGTGATCGCCATCGCCATCGCCAACAACCCCGATGTGATCATCGCCGACGAGCCCACGACCGCGCTCGATGTGACCATCCAGGCGCAGATCCTGGACGTGCTGGCCGTGGCCCAGCGCGAGACGGGGGCGGCGGTCATCCTGATCACCCACGATCTGGGCGTGGTGGCCGGTATGGCCGACGATGTCCTGGTGATGTACGCGGGCCGCGCTATCGAGCGGGCCAGCATCGACACGCTGTTCGCACGTCCGGCCCAGCCCTACACGATGGGCCTTCTGGGAGCGGTGCCCAAGCCGCATAAGCCGGCCGACACGCGCCTCATCCCCATCAAGGGCAATCCGCCGTCGCTGGCGGCCCAGCCGGAGGGGTGCCCGTTCTCGCCGCGCTGTCCGCTCGCCTGCGACGCGTGCCGCGCCTCCGAGGCCGAACTCTCTGTGGTCGATGCGGCCGAGGGTCACCTTGCCGCATGTCACCGCCTGGACGATATCCGCGCGCAGGGCCTCACGTACGAGGAGGTCTTCCCCGAGCTCGAGCCGCTTCCGGCCAAGTGGGCCGAGGTCCCGCGCGATGCCCGACCCGTGGTGCTCGAGGTCAAGGACCTGGTCAAGACGTTCCCGGTGCAGGGCAAGGGCCTGATCCGGCGCCAGAAGGGCACCGTGACCGCCGTGGACCACGTGAGCTTCAAGATCCACCAGGGCGAGACGCTTGCGCTGGTGGGGGAGTCGGGATCGGGCAAGTCCACCACGCTCATGCAGATCATGGAGCTCGCGCGCCCCGAGAGCGGCAGCATCACCGTGCTGGGCCGTGATGTGTCGAGCCTCAAGACGCGCGCCGAGAAGAACGAGGTGCGCCGCGACCTGCAGGTGATCTTCCAGGATCCCATGAGCTCGCTCGACCCGCGCATGCCCATCTACGATGTGCTGGCCGAGCCGCTCGAGGCCCAGGGCTGGGGCAAGGCGCAGATCAACGACCGCATCGGCGACCTCATGAACCTCGTGGGCATCAACCCCGACTACGTCGATAGGTTCCCCACGCAGTTCTCAGGCGGCCAGCGCCAGCGCATCGCCATCGCCCGCGCCCTCGCCACCGACCCCAAGATCCTCCTGCTCGACGAGCCCATCGCCTCGTTGGATGTTTCCATCCAGGCCGGTATCGTCAACCTGCTGGAGGACCTGCAGGCCCAGCTCAAGCTGTCCTACCTTTTTGTGGCTCACGACCTGGCGGTCATCCGGCATATCTCGGACTCCGTTGCCGTCATGCATCTGGGCAAGATCGTCGAATACGGCGAGACCGAAGACGTGTTCACCGATCCGCAGGACCCCTACACCAGGGCGCTGCTCTCCGCCATCCCCATTCCCGACCCGGTGGTCGAGCGTGGGCGCGAGCGCCTCGTCTACCAGGATGGCACCCTCGTCAAAGCCTCTTCCGTGAGGTAGCACCCATATGGTTGAACGATCCGGATGAACAGGGAAGGGTATCCGGAAGTTCCGATAGAAAGGATCTCATCATGACTTCGAACAACTTCGCCCCTACGAGCATGAGTCGCCGCGGTTTCGTTACGCTGGCCGGTGCCGCCTCCGTCCTGGCGGGCCTGGGGCTCGCCGGCTGCGGCGGCAAGGATGAGGCGGCCGCGCCCGTCCTCGATAAGGAGTCTGCGAACGGCACGCCTGCCACCACGCCGCTCGACAAGCTGCCCATGCCCGAGGTGGGCAAGCCCTACAACAATCCCAAGAGCCGTGACAAGGTCAAGGACGGCGGCGAACTGACCCTGTGCATCGGCGAGGTCGGTCCGTGCTGGAACTACTACAACGTCAACGGCACCACGTCGTATATGGCCGTGCTGTGGGGCATGTACATGCCCATGCTCATGGATTCCGACGCCACCGGCGCCGAGTTCACGCCCAACCCCAACTACATCGAGTCCTTCGAGGTCGATGAGTCCACCGGCAAGCAAGTCATGCACCTCACCATGAACCCGGAGGCCAAGTTCAACGACGGCACGCCGATCGATTACCGCGCCTTCGAGGCGGTGTGGAAGTGCTGCTGCGGCGCCACCGAGGATTACGCCTGCTCCTCCACCGACGGCTACAACCAGATTGAGAGCGTCGCGCAGGGCGATAAACCCAACGATGTGGTGATAACCATGTCCAAACCGTTCTATCCGGCCGCGGGGCTGGTCTCCACCGTCCTGCACCCGGCATCGGTCGATCCCGAGGTGTTCAACAACGGCTGGAACGGCGAGCCGCATGTCGAGTGGGGCGCCGGTCCGTTCGTGATCGATTCCTTCGACGACACCCACGCCACCTTCGTTCCCAACAAGGCCTGGTGGGGCGAGGCTCCCAAGCTCGATAAGGTGAACTTCAAGCAGATGGAGGCCCAGGCTGTCTACAACGCCTTCAAGAACGGCGAGATCGACGCCACGGATTCCTCCACGGGTTCCGCCGAGACCCTGGCCAACTTCAACAACATGGAGGATGCCGAGATCCGTCGCTCCTACTCGCCGACCATCGCCTGCATCGAGATCAACACCACACGCGAGGCCACGCAGGATGTCGCCGTCCGCAAGGCCTTCACGCAGTGCATCGACGTCCCCACCATCGTGCAGATCCAGTACAAGGGCGTTAACTGGAAAGAGGATGCCTGCGGCTCGCTGCTCATCCCGTTCTGGATGGATGGTTACGAGAACAACATGCCCGAGGACGTCACGAGCCTGAAGGATGCCAAGAGCCGCACCGCTGCCGCCCGCAAGACCCTCGAGGATGCCGGCTACAAGCTCAACGGCGACTACTACGAGAAAGACGGCAAGACCGCGGGCTTCGGCTTTGTGCTCTTCGGCGACTCCACGACTGTTAAGAACCGCGCCTCTGCGTTGCAGAAGATGGCTAAGGACGCCGGTCTTAAGCTCGACCTGGTGAGCAAGGCGTCCGCCGACTTCTCCAAGACCGTATCCAGCGGCGAGTGGGACTCCCTGCTGCTCGGCTGGCAGGGTACCGCCACCAGCTACAACAACGGCGGCCAGCTGTTCGGTTCCAAGTCCGAGTCCAACTTCGCCCAGTGCGGCACGCCCGAGATCGACGCCATGTTCGCCAAGGTTCCCTCCGTCGCCGATCACAAGGAGCAGCTCAAGGCCATGAACGAGGCCGAGAAGGAAGCCATGAAGTCCTACGCCTACATCCCGCTGTTCTCCGGCGCGGACGCCTATGCCACCAAGAAGGGCCTTGCCAACTACGGTCCCGCCCTGTTCCAGAGCGTCCATGCCGAGGATATGGGCTGGGAGAAGTAGGGACATTCGATCGATTCGGTGAAAACAAATTGGTTTTGGATACACGGGCATAAGAGCGTGCTATCATTTCGACCAGTACGCTAACAAAGGAGATTTTCGTGGGTCCATTTCAGTATGTTCTTCTCGTCGTTTGGGGCCTGTCCACGCTCGGTCTGATCGCGCTCGTCCTGATGCATTCCGGCAAGGGCACCGGCATCTCTGACATGATTGCCAACTCCCTGTATAACTCCAGCACAGCCACCGGCGTCATGGAGCAGAACCTCGACAAGCTCACGGTGATCGTCTCTATCGTGTTCGCCGTCTGCGTGGTCCTGTGCATGTTCTTCTTCCCGCAGGGAATCGTCGGCCTGTAAGATCGGCGTCCCGTAGATTGCTTCCAACCCCGGCTTGGCATCGGTCAGGCCGGGGTTTTCTTCATTTTGTTGCGTCCATTGTTTCGAGAGGGTGGTATTCTGATACACGGTAGATACATGTTCGAAACATTTATAGAATTTATTGCATCTACTTTTTCTTAATAAAGTGCTATTTGCGCAGCTAAATAGCCATCATTGTCATTTCATACAAATTAATAGCCGTGTTTTTACACACTCCACTTCATCAAAGTGCGATATGGTATCAACCAATCAAGGCGCAGACCTTACAGCCTTGCGGTCGGCTTTGATGCGTTCGCTCGTTTGCGTGCCTCCTCGTTTCAGGAAGCGGGGAGGTGTTGAGCGGGCGGACAGTAGTTTGTTACTAAAGGAGGATGGCATGGCTGAGATCAACTTCAAACAGCCCGTTATGGGTCGTCGCGCCTTCGTTGGCAGCGCACTCGCCGCGAGCGCCCTGGCAGCACTGGCCGGTTGCGGCGGCAAGGGCGGCAACGGTGGCGGTTCCAAGGGTGGCAAGGTCATGAACTTCTACCTGAGCGAGCCCGCGTTCATCGACCCGTACAACGCGCAGGAGAACCAGGGCACCGCCATGGTCCGCGCCATGTTCGACGGTCTGGTCACCTGGGATTGGGACAAGAACGCAGCTACTCCCGTGTGCGCTGACGAGCTCCCGACCATCTCTGAGGACGGTCTGGTGTACACCTTCAAGCTCAAGAAGGGCATGAAGTTCCACAACGGCGACGCCGTGGACGCCGAGTCCTTCAAGCGCGGCTGGACCCGTCTGGTAGATCCCAACATGAAGAGCCCCTCTCAGATCGGCTATCACCTGGATCCGGTTGCCGGCGTCAAGGAGTTCGCCGCCGGCGACGCCAAGGAGGTCTCCGGCCTCAAGGTCGTCGACGATCTGACCTTCGAGGTCACCCTCGTCGCCCCCATGTATGACTTCCTCGCTGTTTGCTGCCACCCGGGCCTGGTCCCCGTGCCTCAGTGCGCTCTCGACGATCCCAAGTCCTTCCTCGAGCAGCCCGTCGGCAACGGCCCCTTCATGATGGAGGAGCCCTGGAAGCACAACCAGTACATCAACCTGGTCGCCTTCCCGGATTACTTTGGCGACGAGCCCAAGCTCGATGGCGTGTACTGCCCGATCATCAAGGACCCCGACACCGCATTCAAGGAGTTCACCGGCGGCAACGTCGACTTCGCTATGATCCCCACGGGCCGCGTGAAGGAGTGCGAGGACAAGTACGGTGTGTCCAAGGACGGCTTCACCGTTACCCCGGGCAAGCAATGCCTCAACGGTACCGAGCTCTCCGTGTACTTCCTGGTGCTCAACATGCAGCAGGATCCGTTCCAGGATGTCGACGTCCGTCGCGCCTTCTCCCTGGCTATCGACCGTCAGGCTATCGCCGATACCATCTACGAGGGCGTTCGTCAGCCTGCTGATTCCATCATGCCCAAGGTTATCGACGACGATCCCAAGAACGTCTGGACCTACTGCAAGTACGATCCCGAGCAGGCCAAGGCCCTGCTCGATGCCAAGTACCCGGCCAATGCCGATGGCAAGCGCGACCTGCACGTGGTTCTCAACTACAACGGCGATGGCGGTCACGGCGAGCTCATGTCCATGGTCCAGAGCGACCTCGAGAAGGTCGGCTTCCAGGTTAAGCAGGAGACCACCGAGTGGGCTACCTACCTGCAGAACATGACCGACGGCAAATTCTCCGTAGGTCGCATGGGCTGGACTGCTGACTATCCCACCATGGATAACATGCTGTACCCCAATTTCTACTCCACCGCGGACAACAACTTCATGCACTACGAGGTGCCCGAGGTTGATGCTGCGCTGCTGGCTGCACGTCAGATCGCCGACGACGAGGCCCGCAAGGAGGCCTGCCGCGAGATCTGCCACAAGGTCGGCGAGGATTGCCCGATCGTCCCGATCGTGTTCTACGCTCACAACTACCTGGGCTCTGAGCGCCTGAAGAGCTTCAACTACGACTCTCAGACCATCCCGCACTTCGAGACCGCTGAGCTCGTCTAAGTGCCTCTTGCATCTGCCTGACAGCAGAAATTGAAGGGTTTGCAGGACATCGCCCCGTGCGATGTCCTGCTTCCTGTTACCTAATGTGTGTTTACGTATAATTTTCGGCTCTGACGGGCTTCTATCGTATACTTATTGCTTATGTCGCATTATATTCGCAGTGCGACGGGAACTGTCCACCAGACAAGGGAGGGTATCGCTGTGTTAAGGTACATCCTGAAGCGAATCCTGCAGTTCATCCCTGTCTTCCTCGGCGTCACGCTCATTCTGTTCATCATGCAGAATGTTGTGCCGGGCGATCCTATCAAGTTGATCGCCGGCGAGAAGAAGCTTGACCCCGTGACGGAGATGAACATCCGCGCAGCCCATGGCCTCATCGAGACCAACGAGGACGGCAGCATCGTGTTCGACGAGAACGGCGACACGATCGAGACCCCGATGTGGAAGCGTTACGTTGTGTATATCGCCAACCTCTTCCACGGCGATCTCGGTACGTCCTACAAGCGCGGCATTCCGGTAACCGAGATTATTGCTCAGGGTTATCCGTACACGGTTCAGCTTGCGGTCGTCGCCATCGTGCTCGAGGCCATCTTGGGTATTGGCGCAGGCATCATCTCCGCTATCAAGCGCTACTCCTTTTGGGATGTGCTCGTCACGCTTACCACTTCGGTGCTCGTGGCCATGCCGGCGTTCTGGTTCGGTATGTTGCTGCAGCTGATCTTCGGCGTTTGGCTCAAAGATCTTACGGGCGGTGCGGTTTGCCTGCCCATCTCCGGCGTGGCCGGCCCGGTCTCCGCATTCCCCGACTGGATGTACTACATCCTTCCCGCTGTTACGCTGGCCGCCGTCTCCACGGCGTACTCCGCGCGTATCATGCGCTCCCAGCTTATCGAGGTCATGAACCAGGATTACATCCGCACGGCCAAGGCCAAGGGTCTTTCCCGCGGGTCGATCATTTTCCACCATGCCCTCAAGAACGCCCTCATCCCCGTTGTCACCTATATTGGTATGGACTTCGGTGCGATGCTTTCAGGCGCCATCCTCACCGAGACGGTCTTCAACTGGCCGGGTATCGGCAAGGAGACCTACGTTGCCATCACCCAGCGCGACTGGCCCATCGTCATGGGTTCCGTTACGGTGATCGTCATCGTGGTTATGGTTATCAATCTGTTGGTAGACGTGAGCTATGCCTTTCTCGATCCGCGCATCAGGCTCGGCAACTCCAAGAGCGACGAGTAGGAGGGTGTCATGAAGTATCCGTTTGATACCAATCCCGAGCCTAAATACGAGGCCGGCACGCACGCTGTTTCCGCCGCTTCTTCTGAGCCCACCCGCACGCTGTGGGGCGACGCCTTCAAGCGTCTGAAGCACAACAAGCTCGCGATGTTCGCAATCATCTGGATTCTGTTCGTCGTGCTCGTTGCTATTTCCGCAGACCTGTGGGTCCCCAAGATGTTCGGTGACCCCACCTTCACCGATACCGCAATGGCTGCGCAGAATTCTCGTCTCGCACCCTCCGCCGAGCACCCCTTCGGTACCGATACCCTCGGTCGCGACGTGTTCTCCCGTGTGGTGTACGGTGCGCGCATCTCCCTCACCGTCGGCTTGGTGTCCACGGGCATCTCTACGGCAATCGGTATCGTCCTGGGAGCTCTGGCCGCATACTACGGAGGCATATGGGATACGATCATCATGCGACTGGCGGACATCTTCCTGTCCTTCCCGTACATCTTGTTCGTAATCGCTATGATCGCCGTCATCGGTAACGGCATCCAAAACGTGTTCATCGCTATCGGCATCCTCGGTTGGCCGAGTGTTGCCCGCGTGTTCCGAAGCGCCATCCTTTCGGTTAAAGAGAGCGACTACGTTGACGCCGGTCGTGCCATGGGCGCATCCGACGTGCGCATCATCGCCCGTCACATCCTGCCCAACTCCGTGGCTTCCGTTGTTGTGTATGCAACCATGAACATCGGTTCCGCAATCCTGACCGAGTCCGCTCTGTCCTACCTGGGCATGGGCGTTGTTCCGCCCGATCCCTCTTGGGGCAACTTGATCCAGGACGGCCAGAAGTACCTCGAGACCGAGCCTTGGCTGATGTTCCTTCCGGGTCTGGCCATCCTTACAACCGTTCTTGCGTTCACGCTTTTGGGCGATGGCCTGCGTGACGCCCTCGACGTCAAGATGAAGGACGCGTAAACATGGCAAGGAAGAAAAACGACAACTACGTCGATCTTAAGACGCAGCCGATCCCCGAGGGTCAGCACCTGCTCGAGGTCGACGACCTTAAAATGTATTTCCACACCGAGGACGGTATCGTCCATGCGGTCGACGGCGTGTCCTACACGCTCGATCGCGGTGAGACGTTGGGCGTGGTAGGCGAGTCCGGTTCGGGCAAGTCCGTCACCGCCATGACCATCATGGGCCTCATCTCCATGCCTCCGGGAAAGATCGAGGGCGGCCGCGTTATGTACCGTGGCCACAACCTGCTCGAGATGTCCGAGGAAGAGATGCAGCATGTCCGCGGCAACGACATCGCCATGATCTTCCAGGATCCCATGACGTCGCTTAACCCGGTCTACAAGATCGGCCGTCAGGTGTCCGAGGGCCTTCGTCTGCACCGCGGTTACACCAAGCAGCAGGCTCACGAGCGCGCCATCGAGCTCCTCGATCTCGTCGGCATCCCCGAGCCCGAGAAGCGTGTGGACCAGTATCCGCACCAGTTCTCCGGCGGCATGCGTCAGCGTGTCATGATCGCCATGGCTCTTGCCTGCGATCCCGACGTTCTCATCGCCGACGAGCCCACCACCGCCCTGGACGTTACCATCCAGGCGCAGATCGTTGAGCTTATGCAGGAGATGCAGCAGAAGAACGGCAATGCCATCATCATGATCACCCATGACCTGGGCGTCGTTGCCGATATGGCCGACAAGATCATGGTTATGTACGCCGGCCATCCGGCCGAGTTCGGCACCGCCGATGAGATCTTCTACAACAGCCGTCATCCCTACACCTGGGGCCTCATCCGCTCTATCCCCGAGCAGGCCATCGATGAGAAGAAGCCGCTCACGCCGATTCACGGCAATCCGCCTTCTCTGGTCAACCTGCCCAAGGGCTGCGCATTCGCTCCTCGTTGCCCGTATGCAACCGAGCGCTGCCACGCCGAGCGTCCCCAGAAGTGGACTGGCGCATCCGGACATTACTCCATGTGCCACTATGCAGATGATGATGAGTTCGTGGGCAAGTACGCACCCGATACGTCCCGCTCCCGCGGTACCGTCCCCAGTGCGATTCCCGCCGCCGATGAATCCAAGGGAGGCGAGGCGTAATGGCTTCCGACAAGACCCCGCTGCTCAAGGTCGAGCATCTGTGCAAGGAGTTTCCCGCCGGCTCCACGTTTAAGGACGGTAAGTTCCAGAAGCGTGTCGTGTCCGCTGTTAACGATATCTCGTTCGAGATCAACGCCGGCGAGACCTTTGGTCTGGTAGGCGAGTCCGGTTGCGGCAAGTCCACCACTGGCCGCGCCATCATGTATCTCGATCCGCCTACCTCCGGCAAGGTGTACTTCGAGGGCAAAGACGTTTCCAAGATGAACAAGAAAGAGCTCAAGGCCATGCGCCGCGACATGCAGTTCATCTTCCAGGATCCCTACGCGTCCCTCAATCCTCGTATGACCATCGGCGAGATCGTCTCCGAGCCCATGGTGATCCACGGTATCGGTACGCCCGAGGAGCGCATCGAGCGCGTTCGAGAGCTGCTCGATATCGTCGGTCTCAATCCTGAGCATATCAACCGCTACCCGCATGAGTTCTCCGGCGGCCAGCGTCAGCGCGTGGGCATCGCGCGTTCGTTCGTCCTTCGCCCCAAGCTCATCATCTGCGACGAGCCCGTCTCCGCTCTGGACGTATCCATTCAGGCCCAGGTGCTCAACTTGCTCAAGGACCTGCAGGATCAGTACGGCACCGCGTACCTGTTCATCGCGCACGACCTTTCCGTCGTTCAGCACATCTCCGACCGCGTGGCCGTTATGTACCTGGGCAAGATGGTCGAGCTGTCTGACTGGAAGCGCCTGTATGCCCAACCGCATCATCCGTACACCCAGTCCCTGCTCTCCGCGGTTCCCATTCCGGATCCGGATATCCAGAAGAACCGTAAGCGCATCATCCTTGCGGGCGATCCGCCGTCGCCGATCGATCCGCCGACGGGCTGCCGCTTCCACACCCGCTGCCCGATCGCACAGGATCTTTGCGGCAAGGAGGCCCCCGAGTTCAAGGAGGTATGCGATGGTCATTACTGCGCATGCCACTTTGCCAAGCCTTTCCCCATCAAGGAGAGCCATATCGACCTGTAGGGTCGATGCCATAGTCCGCGTAGGGCAATGAGACAGAATGTCTATGGAAACCGGTGCTTCGGCACCGGTTTTCGTTTACTGTTGGGATATCTACCATTTGAACGCTGGAGGCATCCATGATCGATCGCCGAACATTTCTTGCGGGCTTTGCCGTTGCATGCGCCGCTCCTTTGATTTCGGGTTGTTCGGATGGCCCGTTTGGCACCGCCGCCGACTCGCAGGCCGCGTCCGAAGCGGACCTTTCGGTTCGGTTTCCTTCGGTGACCACGATGGATCCCGCGTGCATGCGAGAGTACGGTGATATCTGCCTGTGCTCGCAGCTTTACGAGCCGCTTATGCGCTACGACTATCGAGAGCATGCTTTGGCGGGCGGCGCGGCGCGCTCCGTGGAGGTATCGCCCGATGCCCGCACCGTCACTTATTTGCTCGAGCACGGTCGCACCTTTTCCAACGGAAAGCCGCTCGGCTCGCGTGCCTTTGCCGATTCATGGAATCGATTGGTTCATCTTGAGGGTGAGCGCATGCGCGAGGAGGGTGAGGCCGTATCTGGTTTTGCGTCATTGCTCGCCGCGGTCGAGGGGTTCGATGAGGTGATCTCCGGCGGGGCCACCGAGCTGTCCGGTCTCGAAACCCCCGATGCCGATACGCTGATCGTTCATCTTTCTCGTCCCTGTGCCGAGTTTCCCGTTGTCAGCTCGCATGTGGCTCTCTCTCCCGTCTTCCTGGGTGAGGATGCGGGCTCCGTCGACGGTCTCGAGCCCATAGGTAACGGACCGTATCGGCTCAAGGGTGCCTTTAAGGCCAACGGCCCGCTGATGCTTGTTCCAAACGATTCGCATCGTGCATCTTCCCGGGCGCGTACGATCCAGATCGTGTGCGAAAAGGATGCCGGCAATGCGTACAAGCAGTTTGAGGCTGGCAATATAGCTGTCACCGAGGTGCCCATCGATCAGGTTGAGGCGGTGAGGAAGTCCAGCGGCGTTTCATCTTCGGGCTATGTAGCCGTTCCGGGGGAGCGTCTCATCGATGGAATCTCCTTTAATCAGATCATGCTTGGCTGCAACATGTCCTCTACTGCCCTGTCGTTTGCCGAGCTTCGACATGCCGTCTGCTCTGCAGTCGACCGAGAATCGCTTTGCGAGAAGGTTCTTAAGGGCTCATTTTCGCCGTCATCGCGTTTTATTTCCGCAGCATTGGATGACGGGGCCGATTTTGTGGTCGAGGGGTGCTCATATGATCCCGAATATGCGGCATCGCTCATCGAACCGGTGTATCCTGCGGGGGAGGACGGCAAGCGCGGCCTTCGGTTCTCCCTGCTCTGCTCAAATAGGGGAGTAGACCCCAAGGTTGCCGAGGCCGTCGCGAATGACCTGCGCGATCTTGGAATCGAGGTTGATGTCAAGGCCTATGCCTGGTCCGAATACCGCGGGCGCCTAGTCGACCGTGATTTCGATCTGGCGCTTCTCTCGCAAACTCCGTTCTGCCCCTCTTACGAAGCGTCCTTGCGTCCTTGGCTGTGGTCCGGTGCTTCCGCGACGACCAATGTAAGCGGCTTTTCGGTACCTGAAGTTGATGAGGCTTTGGAGTCGCTGGCGGTGCAGCCGCAGCATGATCGGGCCCGCGAGCAAGCCGTTGCCATCCAGGCCGTCATCTCGGAGCAGATGCCCTATATCCCTGTCGCCACGCGGCTCTTAGATACCGTGGTGGCACGGGAAGTCGAGAATCTGCAAGTCAACCCCTATGGTGTACCGCTGCTCGACACCCTTTCGTAGGAGCGTTGCACCCGGTTGGTGCGTGATTGGAAAAAAGTTTTCAAGTTTCTCAAAATTTTCCTTGCACCAACCGGGCGATTCGGGTTATATTCTTTCACGCAGAAACACGTCGGAGTGGCGGAATTGGTAGACGCGCTAGCTTGAGGTGCTAGTGACCACTTTTCGGTCATGCGGGTTCAAGTCCCGCCTCCGACACCATCGCATGATATAAGCCTCTTCGGAGGCTTTTATTTTACCCATCGGACCCGCTCAAGTCTTAGCGCGGTCGCGCCAAGGCGGTCGGGGTAGACCGAAAGGCGCCGTATGGACAGCATCATTGAAGAAGAACTGCTAGACGTTGCCCGCGTGGTCGAGGTGACCAGCGATGCGGTGCTCCTGTGCGGTATGGACGGCACGGTTCTGCATACCAATCGGCAGATGCTGCAGCTCTGCATGGCCCCGCGCGACATCATCGTCGGTTCGGACGTCAAGGATATCCTGTACAGCACATCATTCGAGCGTGCGGAAGACCACCGCATGCCGTTCGGCTGCGATGGTGACGAGAACACATGTATGCTCAAGTTGGCCGATGGTTCGTTTATCCCCGTGCATGTTCGCGCGCTCTCGCTGGGCGGTGAGGGCCGGTCTCGCAGACTCATCATCGCCATCAAGAGCCTCGAGGAACGCTATGCGCACGACCGCAAGACCCAGCGTCTCCTCTCGGAGCTTCAGGCCTCCAATAAGCGTCTGTCGGGCACGCTGTCGGTCATTATGTCGACGGTGGGTTCAAACGATCTTCCCGCGCTTCTCGATACGGTTCTCAACAAGATGGCCGAGACGCTCGATGCATCGGGTACGACGATCTACTTTGCCGAGAGCGGCGGTTTTAAGCTGCGTGGCATCAGCAAGGGGCTCGAAGGCGCGTATGTGCCGGAGTTCGTACCGTACGGCGCGGGCATAGCAACCTATGTCCTGCATGAGCAGAGGCCCTGCCGGCTGACGATCGTGCCCGCACCTGCGGACGGGACGGGGGATGCAGGCGAGTTCTACGATTTGGATGCCCGGACTTCGCACCGCCTCCGCATACAGAACACCCCTCCATTCAAGACCCTTATCGTCGTGCCCGTTTTCTTCGGCACGCAGATGCTCGGCGTAGTCGAGCTGGGCTGGATGCGTCCTTGCACGCCGCGCGAATACGATGTTCGTGTGTTGGAGGTCATCTGCGATTACCTCTCTATCGAGCTTGTTGGTCTGGTGGCGACGCTGCGTTCGGCGCGCACCGCGGAGCTCTCCCGTTCCCTCAATCGTGTTCGCGAGCTGTTCTTCGCCATGGATGATGATCGCGCGGCCGCATGGGGGGAGATGGCCGATGAGATCAGGCGCATGCTCTCATGTCGTCTGTTGCCCGTCTATCGAGATAGGCAGCGCGATACCTATGTACTCGATTACGATGGCGGCAATCGGATCGACCTGCCCGGCACGCCGCAAGACATGTTCTTCTCGGTGACGGCGCCCGCCGCGAGGATGGGCTCGGCCGGCGCTTCCGAGTTCACGCCCACCTCTGCCGAGCACCAGGTCAGTCTGGCCCGCGTTGATCGAACCATGCCGGCCGGCGGGTGGCTCGAGAGCAAGGGGCTGCCATCGCGCGGCGTGTTCGTCGATTTGGGGTCCTGTCCCGGCGAGGCATGCCCCGACGCCCAAGACCACCTTCAGGCTGCCGAGAACGGCTCCTCGTTGCCGCACAGGATGTTTCTGCTGCTGCGCGACGGTTCGCAAGAGCCTATCGACGATATAGAGTTCGACTACCTCACTCGGTTGGCGCATGATTACGAGCTGGTGACGAACGGCGCTCGACGGCAGAAATCGGAGCGCAGGATCGCTCAGACGCTGCAGGCGGGTATGCGTAGCTCACTGGGGGGCGTTCCCGGCATCGCCACGGATTCGCTGTACTCGTCCGCCACCTCCCAAGCATTGGTCGGTGGAGATTTCTATACGCTCATCCGCCTACCCGATGATCGCGCCGTCATGATCTTGGGCGACGTGTCGGGCAAGGGCATCGAGGCAGCTTCCATGTCGGCGTTGGTCAAGACGGCCCTCTCGGCGTACGCCTGGGAGGGAGCGAGCCCTGCGCGCATGGCTCGCTCTCTCAACAGCATGCTCATGAGCTTCTCGCGCGTGGAGACGTTCGCCACCGCGTTCATCGCCAAAATCGACCTGCGCGCCCGTCAGGTGGCGTATTGCTCTGCGGGGCATCCCCCAGCCATGCTTCTGCACCCCGTTGTCGGAGACGTGGGGGAGGCCGAGCTCCTGAGTGTCCAATCGGGAGTGCTGGGCGCATTCGAGGATATGCCGTATGAGAACGGGACGTTGGTATACGAGCCCGGCGACATCCTGTTCATGTACACCGACGGCGCCTTGGAGGCGCGCAATGCGGCGGGTGATTTCTTCGGGGAGCAACGCCTGCGCGATGTCCTCATGCATGCCGTCGGCGGCGGCGTGGAGGGGCTTTGCGCCCAGGTGCTCGGTGAGCTCGATACGTTCACGGATTCCGCACTCGATGACGATATCGCGCTCGTGGCTTTGCAGTTTGACGAGAACGAGTGATTACGTCTTGAATCTGTGGGAACCATGACGATATGAACGAATGGAACGACATAGCCGTCATCGCCCCCGCGCGCGATATCGATATCTCGACCGTGCCGAAGCTGCGCGGGCAGATAGACGCGCTCATCGCTGCGGGCACGCGCCGAATTCTCGTGAACTGCGCCCATGTTTCCTTTATCGATTCCTCGGGCCTGGCCATGCTGCTTTCGCGGGCGCGTGAGCTGTTGAGGCGCGATGGCCTGCTGTCGTTGGTGAACGCGTCGGCCGAGGTTGCGCGTTTCATTCAGATTGCGCGCCTCCTGGACATCTTGCATGTCTCGATGGCCGATAGGCCCGCCGTCCCGGTTCTCTCCGCCGATACGCCGCCGCGTTGGACCAAGAGCTTCGCGGTCCGCCCCGGCGTGGAGCATTTGGTGGAGTATCGGCATCGTGTGGCGTATCTGCTCGAATCGCTTCCGGTTACGCGTGATGAGCGTTTCGATATGGCCCTGGCTGCAGGAGAGGCTTTATCCAACGCGTACGACCATGCCGACAACGGTTGCGGCTGCATGGTCTCCGTATACGCCTATGCCGATCGTGTGGTCATAGAGGTTCGCGATTGCGGCTGCGGTTACGAGATTTCCTCGACCGATGAGCCGGTTGCGTCGGAGCAGCGCGGTCGCGGCATCAAATTGATGCGACTGCTGGTCGATGCGGTCGAGGTGCGTCGCCGTACGGATGGCAACGGAACGCTGGTGCGTCTGACGAAACTGCTTGCGGCGGAGGGTGCTTAGCATCGTGCGGTCGATTATGCGTGCGGGCTGCGGTCTATTTGGGCTGCGCCCGCTTTTTGGTATACATTCGTTTGGCGCGTGCGATACCGGCGGCTTGCTGAGCGCGGATGGGGGTATTGATAAAAAACAGGCCACTGGAAATCCAATGGCCTGATAACAGTTGGTGGGCGATACAAGATTTGAACTTGTGACCTCTTCCGTGTCAGGGAAGCGCTCTCCCCCTGAGCTAATCGCCCGTTCAGGGTGCGCGTTTCGGCGCAAGGAGTAATATACAGAAGACCTATGGTCTGTGCAAGCAAATTTTGAAAAAAGTTTTGATCAATGGGGGGATAATGAGCCAGAAAGATATATCTACCTGCAGAAATGCTTATAATACTTTTTTGGACGACCGAACAGGGGGAGGATGGATCTTAGGGCAGGCAGCGTCTGAAGGCTGAATGAGTGGGAGGAATGTCGATAGGACGTTCTGCAAAGGGGCTGCGCGAGTTCCAGGATGAGGGCGCTTACCGATAAAAGGGCATGGCCGGGGCTGCATCGAGTTGTCGATACGCGTCGGTCGATTCGATGCTGCGGTGTGAGGGACGAGGATGCCTGTTTGCATCGCCGACCGATATACACGGTTCTAGTTTCAACGCTACGGTTACAGCGCTTCATCGTAAGAAGAATGCTTCCGCCTCGACTGCGGCGCTTCGCATGAACAAAAATGATTCGGTTCGCTAGCGGATGCGGAACACAGCTTCTACCTGCGTTGATATTGACCTGAAGACTCTATGCGAGGATCTGTTCAAAAAAAATTTGAGATTCTGCTTGCATAGGGGACGAGAATCGCGTATATTTCTTTCTCGCAGGCGGACATGGCTCAGTTGGTAGAGCACAACCTTGCCAAGGTTGGGGTCGCGGGTTCGAGCCCCGTTGTCCGCTCCATTGCATTTTACAAAAGGCCGGTTACACAATCGGCCTTTTTCTTCGGCGACGTGGCCAAGTGGTAAGGCAGAGGCCTGCAAAGCCTTTACCCCCAGTTCGAATCTGGGCGTCGCCTCCAAAGCTTTTTTGTGAAGGAGTATCGCTTCTTCTCAAATTAAGCGGACATGGCTCAGTTGGTAGAGCACAACCTTGCCAAGGTTGGGGTCGCGG
>SAMEA3387474__coassemble_1126_pt1 | contig 27494 bp, 21 predicted proteins | sample SAMEA3387474__metabat2_low_PE_017 | metagenome-assembled genome bin SAMEA3387474 (sample SAMEA3387474) | Felis catus | biome: Faeces | place: United Kingdom | collected 2012 | reverse complement strand
GCGGGGTCAGCCCGTGGGAGAGCAGGGCGCCGCTGACCGGTGGGCGGCGCTGGGGGCGCGAGTCGCCGGCGCGGGGGGCCTTCGGGCCCCCTTTTTTCATGCCGATTCTCGGTTGTTCCGGAATGAGGGCTATCGATGTACTCAATCTTCCTCATTGGTAATATTGCTTCTGGTAAATCCTCTGCCGCCGCATACTTTGAGCGTCGAGGTGCCCGCCGCATCGATTTGGATAGCGTTTGCAAGAATATGTATGTTCCCGGCTCTGCAATCGTCGATGATCTTATTGAGGCATTTGGGCTTGATATCCTATCTTCTGACGGCGGTATCAATACGTCGAAGTTGGCTGCCCACGCATTTGTTGACAGCGATTCAACGGATAAGCTCAATAGCATCGTGCATCCTTTTATCACTCAATACGTTGCACAGGTTCTCCTTCCCTCAAATTGCTGTTCGACTCTTGTCCCCGATTTCCCTTTGACCGTTGTGGAACTCTCTGTCGCTTCGGAATATCGTGAGCTATTTCCGCTGGCAGATGAGGTTCTTGCCATAAGCGCGCCTGAGGATGTCAGGCGGGATCGCGCGATTGCCCGAGGCATGAGTCCCGCTGACGTCAATCGTCGCATCTCCGTCCAACCGGCCGAACGGGATCTGATCGCGCTTGCTACGACTGTTATTGTGAATGATGGAAGCGAGGCGGCTCTTTATGAGAAACTTGAAACTTGGTTGCGAGATCGATCGATAGATCTGTGATGTTATTTGTGAAGGGAGGATCCATGCGTCGTGACGGCCTGCTTGCTTGGTATCGCATGTTCCCTTTGCTTGCTGTTCTTGTCTTCGGATTGGTTTCCGTTATTTATTCGTTTGCCCCATCATTCATCTTTCGACCTTTCTATAGTCTCTCTTACGAGTCCGATATCGTGGAATCCAGCAAGGCGTATGGCATTGATCCATACTTGGTCGCCGCTGTCATTCGCACGGAGTCAAACTGGGATGAGGACGCTGAATCCCATTCAGGTGCTCGGGGTCTCATGCAGCTGATGCCGGAGACGGCGCGCGATATGGTTCAACAGGGTTACGTTGATGGAAGAGAGTTCGATCCATCTGATCTGTCCGACCCAAGCGTGAACATCCGTTATGGCTGTGCCTATCTCTCGTATCTTCTTGACTACTTTAACGGTGCAACGGATAAGGCTATCGCCGCCTATAATGCGGGCATGGGTAACGTCGATGACTGGGCGAAGGATAAAAGTCGGTTGCACAATGCTATTACCTTCCCCGAAACCCAAGCCTATCTTGTTCGCGTTACCATGACGGTCCATCGATATCGAGATCTGTATCCCACTTCATTCGAATAACGGGAGGGCATCGTGACAAAGGTCGATTGCGAACGCGTGGGCGGCGAACTTGTTCGATTTGGTTCAGAGGGCCCCCAGGCGGTTTTTAAGGTTGTTTCCCCTTATGAGCCTGCAGGCGACCAGCCGCAGGCCATTAAGGCGCTTGTAGATGGCGTCAATGCGGGAGATCGATATCAGGTCCTTCTGGGTGTGACCGGGTCGGGCAAAACGTTCACGATGGCCAAAACGATTGAGGCATTGGGGAAGCCGACACTCGTAATGGCTCCCAATAAGACACTGGCGGCGCAGCTAGCGAGCGAGCTCAAAGAGTTCTTCCCCAACAATGCCGTGGTCTATTTCGTCTCCTATTACGATTATTATCAGCCTGAGGCGTATGTTCCCCAAAGCGATACCTATATAGAAAAGGATTCATCGATCAATGAAGAGGTGGAGATGCTGCGGCATCAGGCTACCGCTTCGCTTCTTTCGCGCCGCGACGTCATCGTAGTGGCTTCCGTGTCGTGTATCTACGGCATCGGATCGCCGGAGGACTACGCGGGCCTGGCTCCCAACGTGGATAAAAAGGTCCCGTTGGAGCGCGATGACTTCATCCACGCCTTGATCGACATCCAGTACGACCGCAACGACTACGATCTGGCGCGCGGCACCTTCAGGGTCCGGGGCGATGTGGTGGATGTGTACCCGCCTTATGCGGAGCATCCTTTGCGTTTTGAGTTCTTTGGCGATGAAGTGGAGTTCATCGCGGAAATAGATGAAGTGAGCGGTGAGGTCCTGCGTGAGTTCGATGCGGTCCCCGTGTGGCCCGCTTCGCATTACGTAACTGAGAAACCCAAGGTCAAGGCCGCGGTTAAAAGCATCCAGGAAGAATGCGAAACGCGCGTGTCCGAGTTGAAGGCTGGCGACAAGTTGTTGGAGGCGCAGCGTTTGCAGCAACGCACCGACTATGATCTTGAGATGCTCGAGACCATGGGCTATTGCAACGGAATCGAGAATTATTCACGACATCTTGATGGGCGCAAGCCGGGTGAACCCCCATTTACGCTCATCGATTATTTCCCTCAAGATATGCTGTGCATCATCGATGAGAGCCATGTGACCGTTCCGCAGATTCGAGGCATGCACGAGGGTGATCGCTCGCGAAAGGTGACGCTTGTCGAGCATGGGTTCCGACTTCCGTCCGCATTGGACAACAGACCGCTTCGATATGATGAATTCGAGGCGCGCATCCCTCAATTCATCTACGTGAGCGCCACGCCGGGTGATTACGAACTTCGTGTGTCGCAAAACACCGTGGAGCAGATCATTCGTCCCACGGGGCTGCTTGACCCAAAAATCGACGTGCGCCCCATCCGAGGTCAAATCGATGATCTCGAAGACGAGATCCGCGAGCGCGTGGCACGCCATGAGCGCGTTCTGGTAACGACGCTTACGAAGCGTATGGCCGAGGACCTGACCGATCACCTGCTGGATGCAGGCATCCGGGTGAACTATATGCATTCGGATACGGCGACGATGGACCGCGTCGAGATTCTTCGAGACCTCCGTCAGGGCAAGATTGATGTGCTGGTCGGTATCAACCTCTTGCGTGAGGGGCTTGATCTGCCCGAGGTGTCGCTCGTGGCGATCCTCGATGCCGACAAGGAAGGTTTTCTGCGGAATCGGCGGTCGCTGATCCAGACGATCGGCCGTGCAGCCCGAAACGCCGACGGTGAGGTGATCATGTATGCCGATACGGTGACGGAGTCCATGAGCGAGGCTATAGAGGAGACGAATCGCCGCAGGAGCATTCAGATCGCCTACAACGAAGAGCATGGAATCGTGCCCAAGACCGTGCACAAGGCCATCAACGATATCTCGAGCTTCATCGCCGAGGCGGAAGAGACGGTGGGGTCCAAGGACCGCTCGCGAGGAGATTCCCTGGGCCACGGCGCGTTCTATACTCCCGCAGAATCGGAGGGCGCGAGAGACGGCGGCTCCGATGGCGATTCCGACGATATGATGGCCGCTTTGGCGGAGGTGCCCCGTGAGGAGCTTGGTCACCTGATCGAGGGGCTGGAAACGCAGATGCGCGAGGCGTCCGAGGCGATGGACTTCGAGCGGGCGGCGAGACTGCGCGACACGCTGGTGCAGGCGAAAGCGATGTTCGAGGGCTCATCGGAGGACGAGGTCATCGAGGCGCTCAGGCGCGACGCTCGCAAAGGCTCGGTCTTTGCGAGCGGTCGGAAACGTCAAGGGTCGCGCTTTAAGCGCTAAGGGTTTCGATGACGGCCTGGGCGCACCTGATGCCATCGGTTGCAGCGCTCATGATGCCGCCCGCATAACCGGCGCCTTCCCCGCAGGGGTAGAGGCCGGGAGTGTTTACGGAGACGCAGGAGGTTCGCTCGCGTGTGATGGTAACCGGAGAGCTGGAACGGGTCTCGACGCCTGTGAGGACCGCATCGGGCGCATCGTATCCATGGAGTTTGCGGCCGAGTATGGGCAGGCCCAGGCGTAGAGTCTCGATCACATGCGCCGGCAGGGCCCCATCGAGCTCACACCAATGCACTCCGCGCGGATAGGTGGGGGAGATGCGACCGGCGTGCGTGCTGGGACGGTTGGCCAAGAAATCGCCTACGAGCTGCGCAGGTGCCCGATATTCTCCGCCGCCGAGCTCGAATGCACGGCGCTCGCAGGCCCGCTGGAGGTCTATGCCGGCAAGCGGGTCGTCCCCGGGCAGGTCATCGGTGCGGATGTTGACCAGCAGCGCCGCATTTGCATTGCGGCCCGCTCGGGCGTTGAGGCTCGCTCCGTTGGTGACGACCCCTTCGGGTTCCGAGGCGGCCGCCACGACTTCGCCTCCGGGACACATGCAGAAAGAGAAAAGGCTGCGACCGTTTGGCGCATGCGCGACAAGGCTATAGGGTGCCGCGCCGAGGGCCGGATGCCCGGCCGCGGTGCCGTACAGCACGCGGTCTATGTCGGCTTGAAGATGCTCGATGCGAACGCCCGTGGCGAATTCTTTGCGATCGAGCCGCACTCCGGTATCGGCAAGCATGCGGAAAACCGGTCGTGCGGAATGCCCGCATGCCAAGATGAGGTGCCGTGTCGCCAGATGCTCCTCGCGGCCGTCATGCAGGATGGTTGCGCCGGCAACGGAGCCGTCTGCGTTGCGATCGATGCTGGTGAGCTCGGTGCGGAACAGCACCGAGCCGCCCGACGCCTCGATCTGGTCAACGATATGCGTGACGACATCGGGCAGGATGTCCGAGCCGATATGGGGCTTGGCGTCCCAGAGGATGTCGCGCGGAGCGCCGGCGTCGACAAAGGTTTGCAAAATAAGGCGGTGAGCGGGATTCTTGGTGCCCGTGGAGAGCTTGCCATCGGAAAACGTGCCCGCGCCGCCCAACCCGAACTGGATGTTGCTCCTGGGGTCGAGTCGACCGGTCGCATTGAATGCCTCCACCGCGGCCGTGCGCCGTTTCGCGTCATCGCCCATTTCGATGAGGATGGGTTGGAGTCCCGCCCGGGCGAGCGAGAGCGCCGCGAAAAGGCCTGCGCAACCGGCACCGACGATGACCGGCTGCATCGCGGGCTTGAGGCGGTGCGGGACGGGCGAGGGGTAGGACGGGCAATCGGGTTCGACTTTCCGCACGCGGATGCGGTCGCGCTCGCTCACGCGCGCGAGGGCGCACTCCTCCGCCCTCCGGTCACCGAGCGTGAGGCGGGCCGTAGCGATGAAATGCACATTGTGCTTCTTGCGCGCATCGATGGACTTACGCCGAAGGGCGATCGATACGATGTCCTGGGGGCGGCAGCGCAGGACACGGGCTGCGTCCCTGCGCGCGGCGTCGAGCGATGTCCGTTCATCGCATCCCTGTTTGAGTGAAAGTGTTATCTGGGATAGCTCGAGCATTCTACTCCGTTCGGGGCGGTGTCATCGTGCGGCGCCGGTTCCCGCGCGCATGCCCGACAGCCATGCCCATGCAAGGTTGTAGCCTCCGCAGTCGGCGTCCATGTCGAGCGCTTCGCCGCAGGCGAAGAGCCGGGGATGTTGGCCGTCGGTGATTCGAAGAGAGGGTATCTCGCAGGATGTGAAGGGGATTCCCCCACTCGTGACCTGCGCTTGTTTTGGTTCCGCTGGGCCCTGGACCGAGAGGGGCAGGGCGTGCAGCAGCCGACTGGCTCCGATAATGGTATCGTGTTCCCGGTTGATCAGCGGCACAAGTGCGCGGGAGAGCGGACGCGCGAGCAAGCCGTCGAACCAGGATGCCGACCCCGTATACGGACCGATGGCTCCCGCGCGGTCGCGGAGCAGGCGTTGAAGGTCCTGTGCGCTGAGATGCGGGAAGAGGTCGAGTTCGATACGGTCGCCCTGATGGGCGACGCGCGAGAGGTTGAACGCGGCTATTCCCGAGATGCCGTAGGGCCTGAACAGCACCTCGCCTGACTCGAAGGCGATGCATGCGCCCTTCCGCATCAGCGCGAGCGACGCATGGACACGCAGGCCATCGAGCTCATTGAGCGCAAGACCATCGAGAGGGGATATGCAGGCGAGAGGGCAGAGGGCCGGGGCTTCCTGGGTATGGGAAATGTTGAAAAGCGAAGCGATATGAGAGGAACCGCCACCGGTTGCGATGATGACGCTGCGAGAGGTTATCCGGCTTTCCCGCATAGTTGCGGCGGCATGTGCTCGCCTGAGCGCTCGAATGCGCGTCTTGTGATCGCTGGAGGCTTTTGCCGCAAGCGGATGGGCGGGCTCGCACAACGTGAGCGTCCATGCCCGCTGACTATCATCGTACTGCGGGGATACAAGCTCGCAGCAGCACCGTGTGTGTACGCCGGCACGGGAGAGGCCGGAAAGCAGGACATCGCGAACCGAATCGGCGCGGCGGGTCACGGGGTACAGGCGCCCGCCTCCCTCCTGTGCCATAACGAGTCCGAGACTCGAAAAGAAGCGTTCGATATCGGCTTCGGGGTGTGCGCCCGCGACGGCTTCGAATATGTCGGGGTGCCGGTACCGACGGGCGTCAAGGCGCGCATTTGAGATGTTGCAGCGGCCGTTGCCGGTGACGAGGATGGGCAGGCCCGGCTCGACGTCTCGTTCAACGAGAAGCACGGAGGCGCCATAGGAGGCGGCGGAAAGGGCGGCGGCGAGGCCGGACGCCCCGCCGCCGATGACGGTGACATCGTATGCTGCAGCCGTGGGTTGGGTTGCGGCGGTGCGATTCATCATGCTAGTCATTCTGTGCCGGCGCGCCGACGGCGTGGGGTTCGATGGCCTCGACGGCCGCGAGCGCATCGGGAAGGAGGCCGCAGGGGAGCTCGGATTCGAGCGTGCCAGCATCGCACGCGGCGGCGAACGCCGGGTTGATGGGGAGGCGGCCGAGGACCTTGAGGCCATATTGCTCGGCGACCTCATCGAGCTTGCTGTGGCCGAAGATCTCGATCTTTTTGCCGCAGTCGGGACAGGTCGCATAGCTCATGTTCTCGACGATGCCCAAGACCGGGATGTTCATCTTCTCGGCCATGTTGACCGCCTTGGCGACGATCATGGAGACCAGGTCCTGGGGGCTGGTGACGATGACGATGCCGTCGACGGGCAGGGACTGGAAGACGGTGAGGGCGACATCGGCGGTTCCCGGAGGCATGTCGACCAGCAGATAGTCAAGCGGACCCCAGGAGGTCTCGCTCCAGAATTGGCGGATGGCGCCGGCGATGACGGGGCCGCGCCACAGCACCGGGTCGGTTTCGTTTTGCAGCAGCAGATTGCTGGACATGACCTTGACGCCATGGTCGGAAATCTCGGGGAGCAGGAGATTGCCAATACCGTGCGCGTGACGGCCGCTCATACCGAACATCTTGGGGATGGACGGTCCGGTGATGTCGGCATCGAGCACGCCGACCTTATTGCCGCCCCGCTGGAGCTCGATGGCGAGCGACCCGGTGACGAGGGATTTACCGACGCCTCCTTTGCCGGAGAGCACGGCGATGACGCGCTTGGTTTCGGACAAGTTGTTTTCCTCAAACGCCTGGGGAGCCGTCTTGCCGCCGGCGGCGTCTACATGTTCACAGCCCATATGCGTTCCTTTCGATTGAGTCTCGCGAAAGCGGGGAATGATGCAAATGCCTCTATTGTACCCATCACGACAAGGCTTGGATAAACCGTGTTGGATATAAATATACGAACATGTGTCCGATGTTGGGGATTACACTAGTGGAACGACTCATTCGCTTATAGTTTGGAAGGTCCAGCATGTCGGAATCCTCCATTGTTATCAAGGGCGCCCGCGAGCATAACCTGCGCGATATCGATGTGTCGATACCGCGCGATAAGCTCACCGTCATCACCGGCCTGTCGGGCTCGGGCAAGTCGAGCCTGGCGTTCGACACGATCTATGCCGAGGGCCAGCGTCGATATGTCGAGAGCCTTTCGAGTTATGCGCGCCAGTTTTTGGGCCAGATGGACAAGCCCGATCTCGATTCGATCGACGGCTTGTCACCAGCCGTGTCCATCGACCAGAAAACGACGTCCAAGAACCCCCGCTCGACGGTGGGCACGGTCACGGAGATCTATGATTACCTGCGCCTGCTGTATGCTCGCATCGGCACCCCGCACTGCCCGGAGTGCGGCAGGGTCATCGAGCGACAGACAACCGACCAGGTGGCCGATAAGATCCTCGAGGTCGCGGCGGGCCGTCGCGCATTCATGCTGGCTCCGGTCGTTGTGGGCCGAAAGGGAGAGTTCGCCAAGCTCTTGGATGATCTGAAGGCGGAGGGCTTTTCGCGCGTGCGCATAGATGGCGACGTGCATAGCCTCGACGACCCGATCGAGCTGGATAAAAAATACAAGCACTGGATCGAGGTCGTCGTCGACCGCATTGTGGTGCGCGAAACCAGTCTGGGACGCATAGCCGAGGCGGTTGAGCAGGCAACTAAGCTGGCGCACGGCAACGTGAGCGTATACCTGTTACCGGATCGCGATGCCCCGGAGGGGACCGAGGGCGAGATGCTCACATATTCGCTGGCGCTCGCATGTCCTGAGCACGGCCATTCGATCGATGACCTGCAGCCTCGCGATTTCTCGTTCAACGCGCCATATGGAGCCTGTCCCGAATGCGATGGCCTGGGGTTCAAGAAGGTCGTCGATGCCGAGGCGCTGATCGATGATCCGAATCTTTCAATAGAAGAGGGCGTGTTCGGATCGTTCTTCGGCAAGTCGAATTACTACCCCCAGATACTCGCATCGGTCTGCAGCCATTTGGGCGTGGATGCATCGACGCCGTGGAGGGACCTGCCCCCGCGGGTGCGCCGGGTTTTCCTGGACGGGCTGGGCGACAAGCAGATACGTGTGGACTACCACACGAGGGATGGTCGCGACACACAATGGATGACGACGTTTTCCGGCGTGCGCAATATCCTCTACGAGCGTTATACCGAGGCGACCAACGAAAAAACCCGAGCGAGGCTCGAAAAATACATTCGAGAGGAGCCCTGTTCATCGTGTCACGGTGCGCGCTTGCGACCCGAGATGCTCGCGGTGACCGTCGGAGGTAAGTCCATCTATGAGATATGCTGCATGAGCTGCCGTGATTCGCTGGAGTTCTTCTGCGAGCTTCCGCTGACGGAACGCGAGGAATTCATCGGCCGCGCCATCGTGAAGGAGATCATCGAGCGTCTGCGTTTTCTGGTGGATGTCGGCTTGGATTATCTCACGCTCGATCGTGCCGCCGCCACGCTGTCGGGCGGCGAGGCCCAGCGCATCCGTTTGGCTACCCAGATCGGTGCGGGGCTCATGGGCGTGCTTTATATCCTGGACGAACCTTCCATCGGGCTGCACCAGCGCGACAACGATCGGCTGATCGGGACGCTCGAGCGCTTACGTGACCTGGGGAACACGGTTATCGTGGTCGAGCATGATGAGGATACGATACGTGCGGCGGATTATGTGATCGACATGGGACCGGGCGCGGGCGAGAACGGCGGCAAGGTGGTGTGCGCCGGCACGCCGGAACAAATCATGTCATCGCCCGAGTCGCTGACCGGTGCCTATCTCACGGGCGCGCGCATGATCAAGCTGCCCGCCGAGCGCCGCAACCCCGGCAGGGGCGCGCTCAAGATCACGGGTGCTCGCGCGAACAATCTGCACAACGTGTCCGCCTCGATTGAATTCGGGACGCTGACGGTCGTGACCGGCGTGTCCGGTTCGGGCAAGAGCTCGCTTGTGACCGATACGATCGCGCCCGCGCTGACGAATGCTATCCAGAATTCGACCCGGCCGGTCGGCCCGTACAAGACGCTTACGGGGCTCGATCAGATCGACAAGGTGATCGATATCGATCAGTCGCCCATCGGCCGGACGCCCCGCTCAAACCCCGCAACGTACATCGGTTTGTGGGATGATCTGCGCGCTTTGTTTGCGAGCGTGCCCGAGTCAAAGGCCCGCGGGTATTCGCCGGGTCGCTTCAGCTTCAATGTGCCCGGCGGGCGATGCGAGGCGTGCAAGGGCGACGGCCAGATCAAGATCGAGATGCATTTCCTGCCTGATATCTACGTTCCGTGCGAGGTGTGCGGGGGCAAGCGTTACAACCGCGAAACACTTGAGGTCAAATACCGCAACAAGACGATCTCTGATGTGCTTGATATGAGCGTGACGGAGGCGCTCGCGTTCTTCGGGAATATCCCGCAGATCAAGCGCAAGCTCCAGACGCTCTACGATGTGGGCCTGGGGTATGTACGCCTCGGCCAGCCCGCCACGACGCTATCGGGCGGCGAGGCGCAGCGCGTGAAGCTCGCCAAGGAGCTCCATCGCCGGCAGACCGGCAAGACGTTCTACATTCTCGATGAGCCCACCACGGGGCTTCATTTTGAGGATGTGCGCCAGCTTGTGGACGTCCTGCAGCGTCTGGTCGATGCGGGCAACACCGTGTTGGTGATCGAGCACAACCTCGATGTGATCAAGGTGGCCGATCGTATCATCGATATGGGGCCCGAGGGCGGTGACGGCGGCGGCCGCGTGGTGGTGGCCGGCACGCCCGAGAAGGTGGCTGCATGCGAGCAAAGCTATACCGGGCGGTTCCTGGCACCCATCTTGGAGCGCGACCGCGCTCGCATGCGGGCGCTGGTGCAATAACCTCAACAAAAAGGCCGACGGAGCTTGGGCTACCGTCGGCCTTTTCTTGCGCGCTCGAGTGGCTGCGGGTTACGAACGTGCTGCGCCGTCGACCGGGATGATGGCACCGGTGACGTAGGAGGACATCTCGCTGGCCAGGAATACGAACGCGTTGGCGACATCCTCGGGCTCGCCGATGCGGCCAAGCGGAATGGTGGCGATGAGCGGCTTGATCATCTCGTCGGGCAGCGCGGCGACCATGTCGGTCTTGGTGATGCCGGGGGCGACGGCGTTGACGCGGATGCCCTTGGGTGCAAGTTCGCGCGAGAGCGACTGAACCATGCCGTTGACGGCGTACTTGGACGTGGGGTACCCCACGCCGGAGGGCTGGCCGTACTTGGAGACCATCGAGCTCGTGGTGGTGATGGTGCCGCCATGGCCCGCCTCCTCCATGAGCTTGGCAGCGGCGAAGCAACCGTTGAAGACCGCGGTTACGTTGAGGTCCATGACCTTCTTCCAATCCTCTGCCGTATAGTCGAGCAGCGGGGTGGACTGGGAGATGCCGGCGTTGTTGACGACGGTATCGAGCCCGCCCATGTCCTGAGCGGCGGCGGCGAACGCCTCGTTGACGGCGTCGAGGGAGGCGAGGTCGCAGGTGCGTCCCCAAACCTTTGCCTCGGGATGGGCGGCGAGCAGCTTTTCAACGGCCGCGTCTGCGGTCTCCTGTCGGGAGCCGAATACGGTTACGGCCGCGCCCTCCTCCACGAAGCGCTCGGCGATCGCGTAGCCGATGCCGCGGGTTCCGCCGGTGACGATAGCCTTCTTACCTTCGAGTAGCATGGGGTCTCCTTCCCAAATTGCGGGCTCATCGACTGAGCTCCATTCAAGCCTCCATTATCACCGTTTTCCGGTATCGAGCTTTCGCGAATCACTGCAACGGGGTACCGTATTTAGGTAAGCGGTCGTATCTGTTCGTTGGCGGAGCGGGAGGTCGGGATGGCGAAACGCGGGAAGATACAAAAGACGAATGCGATGAGGGAGCTTGAACGTGCCGGGGTTTCATATGAATGGCGCACATACGATGACGATGGCGAGGAGGCCCGCGGCCTGGGACTGGCGATAGCCCGACAGCTGGGCGAGGATCCCGGGCAGGGGTTTAAGACGCTGGTGGCACAGGCGGCCACCGGCTCGTGCGCCGTCTGCTGCGTTCCGGTGATGGCGGAGATAGATTTCAAAGCCGCGGCTCGAGCGCTGGGCGAGAAGTCCTTGAGCATGCTGCCGACCAAGCGTTTGGTGGAGGTGACGGGCTACATGCGCGGAGGATGCTCTCCCATCGGGATGAAGAAAAGGCTGCCAACGGTCATAGATGAATCATGTCTTCGGTACGACCGGGTATTTATTTCGGGCGGCAGGAGGGGGCTGCAGCTGGTTGTCAGCCCGTTGGATCTTGTAGATTTGCTGGGGGCGATGGTCGTCCCCATCACACGTGCTCTGTGAAGCAATTCTGCCCGATGACCCTGACATGTGGTATCGGAACACCTCAGTTGGTATGCTAAACAAATCCGACGGCGTTAGGATCACGGTATGAAGCTTAAATGCACCACACTTGTTATCGCCGCCCTGCTCAGCGCGGGATCGGTTTCCCTTGCCGCCCACCCTACGATGGTGTGGGCCGATGAGAACACCGATGCCTTGCAGCAGCGCGTCAACGATGCATATATTCAGCTCCAGTCGTATACGAACGAGCTTGAGCTGGCAAACAGCAGTCTGATGTCGGTCAAGCAGGATCTTGCGAACATCCAGGGGCAGATCGATCAGACCAAAAAGGATATCGAATCTAAAAAAGAGGAGATCTCCCGCGGGCAGAAGATAATCGCGGAGAGGTCCGCCGCCAACTACAAGCAGGGGAATGCAAACCTGCTCTCGGTTGTTTTCGGCGCCTCCAGTTTCGAGGACATGTTCTCGCGCATGTTCTATGCCAATAAAGTAGCCGATCGCGACAACAGGGTTGTCGAACAGGTCAAGAACGATATGGCTGCGCTCGAAAAGAGCGAGGAAGAGCTTGAGCAGCAGGAGTCGCTGCAGAAGCAGCTGGTTGCCGACGAGGAGCAGAAAAAGTCTGAAGTCCAGACCAAGCTCAACGGCCAGCGCGATTTCTATAACGGGCTCGATGCGCAGCTCAAAGAGGAGCTCGCCAAGGAGGAGGCCCGTAAAAAAGCGGAGGAAGCCGCTCGCAAAAAGGCTGAGGAGGAAGCCCAAAAGCTGGCTCAGCAGCAGCAGCAACAGCAGCAACAACAGCAGCAACAACGGCCGCAAAGTGGTGGCAACAGGCCCGCTCCGGCCCCGCAGCCACCGGCGCCGAACACGAACAATACCAATTCGGGCAATGCCCCTGCGGGCGTTGTCGACTATGCCCTCTCCCAGGTCGGGAAACCCTATGTATATGGAGCCGGCGGCCCCGATGCGTTCGATTGCTCGGGTTTGACTTCATGGGCCTACGCCCGTGTCGGCATCAGCATCCCGCATTGGGCCCAGGGGCAGTATAACCTCGTGCGCAGCAAAGGCCATCTGGTCTACAGCACGTCGGCACTTAAGCCCGGCGACCTGGTCTTTTGGGGTGGCCCCTCTTCGATTTACCATGTCGGCATGTACATAGGTGGGGGCAGATACGTTCACGCTTCCATGCCCGGCATCGGCGTGGTCACGCAATCGCTCAGCATGGGCGGAGGTTTCGCCGGCGGCGGCTCTCCCGTATAGTCTGGCGGCCAGGTAAGTTCGGCATGAGTGCGTCTTCGTGGGGAACGAGGGCGCACTCTTTATCTTTAATTGGATGGAACCATGATGAAGCGCCCACCATCTCATAAAAACGTAGAGGAAGCGGATACCTCCCGTGAGGTCGCCCATCTGAATAGGGCGGATAATCTCGAGGAGAGCGAGGAGGACGTCGAGCGCCTGGCTGCCCGTAAGGCGAACGGGGTGAGCCTGCTGGTGATCGTGAGCAGGATTACGGGTTTTGGCCGAACCATGGCTCAGGCAAATGCCTTGTCGGGAGCTCTCATGGCGGTTGCCAGCTGCTATACCGTCGCCGCGACTCTTCCTAATTTCCTGTATGAGCTTGTTATGGGCGGCATGCTCATCACATCGTTCCTGCCCGTGTATCTTTCCGTGAGAAAAAAGTCGGGTCGCGCGGGTGCCGCCGACTACGCTTCCAATCTGCTGTCGCTTGTCCTTATCGTGATGGCCGCCGTGTCCGTTTTATGCTTTGCCTGCGCAGCCCCGTTGGTATGGACGCAGTCGGCCGGTGCGAGTGCGGATTTCGATTTCGACCTTGCGGTGTGGTTCTTTAGATTCTTCGCATTCGAGGTCCTCTTCTACGGTGCATCGTCCATTATCTCGGGTGTGCTGAACGCCGAGCGCGATTACGTTTGGAGCAACGCCGCTCCCATCATCAACAATGTCATTACCATCGCATCGTTTACGCTGTACGCGTTCGTTGTGCGTCAAGGTATTTTGGATTGGCGCCAGGCGCTGATTATTTTGGCGGTGGGTAATCCCCTGGGAGTCGTGTCCCAGGTTCTGGTGCAGCTTCCCGCTCTGCGTGCGCACGGGGTGAAGCTTCGCTTCCGTATCGACGTGCATGACCCGGCCATTCGGGAAACGCTTGCGATCGGTTTGCCCACGCTTCTGGTCACCTTCGCGTCCTTCCCGACCAATGCCGTTCAATCTTCCTGCGCCTTGCAGGTCACGGCGAACGGCGCGGCTATCGCATACTATTCGCGCGTTTGGTACGTGCTGCCCTTCTCGATCCTCGCCATCCCCATCTCGACCACGATGTTCACGGAGTTGTCCAACTATCGTGTCGCCGGGCGCATGGACGCGTATAGGAGGACGGTCGCCTCGGGTATTCGCAAGATCGCCTTCACGATGATCCCCTGCGTTCTTTTGCTTATCCTGTTCGCTCCGTATCTGATATCGATTTTGGGCGGGTTTGATGCGGCGGACGCTGAACTTACCGCTAGATACCTGCAGGTTCAGGCTCTTGCGTTGCCGCTGTACGGCATATCGACGTATCTCCAGAAGGTGTGCTCATCGCTTATGCGCATGAAGTTCTACGCTTTCGCCACCTGCATCGCCGCTGCCGTCCAGGTTGTATTCTGCATAGTTCTGACACCTGTTTTCGGTCTGTACGTCGTGCCGTTCAGCTCCTTTTTCTTCTTCCTCGCTATCGATGCCGTCACGATCTGGCATGTTCGCAAGGAGATCGGTCCGTTCGGCATGAGCTCCGTGGTCGTTTCATCGCTCTGGGCGCTGCTCTTCGGTCTTCTGGGTGCCGGCTGCGGCTGGATGATCCTGAAGGGCCTTGTTGCGGTGTTCGGTCCGGCTGTGGGCATGTTTCGTAATCTGCTGTTCGCCTGTGCGGCAGGTTTCCCGGCCCTGCTTGTCGCATTTGGCGGTGCCTATGCGGCGCATGTTTCGGAGGCGCCGTTTTTCGATGCGCTTTTCGGACGCCTACTTCGGTTGTCGAACCGCAGGAAGTAGATATGAAACGAGGGCGCCGCGACGATCGTTCGCGGCGCCCTCGGCGTTTAAAAGGAGGTTTCGGTCGGTTCAGGGTAGTAGCGTCTGAACTTTCTGAATTGATTGAGCTCTGTGAGCAGAATGTCCAGGTTGCGGCGGATGGAGCTATCCGCATGGTACCGCTGGGGGTCGAATACTGTTTTTGCGGCCACCAGTCGGTTCACCTCGGCAAGAAGGTCGGTATCGCGTATATATCGCTTGAGGAGGGCGATTGGGACCAACGAGTAGAGGATCGAGCGATTGGCGTATTCGGGCTCGAGCTCCCTGCCGTTCACAAGGTCCTCGACGCAATGCCTCATGGGGTTAACGCCCGCTGCGCAATTGTAGTATGAGTTTCTTCCGATGCGCGGATTGACCTCGAAAAGGAGTTCGCGGCCCGTTTTGGGATCGCGCTTGATGTCGAAGTTGGCAAAACCCCGATATCCGATCGACTGCAGCATCGATGAGCATTTTTCCCAGAGATCGGGGTGGCGTCTCGTGATCATGGCCACGGGGTTTCCGAGCATCGATGGGGCGTGGTCCTCGAGGAGGACTTGCGCGCCGCCGTACATCGTGGTGCGCCCGGAGCTGTCGATATAGAGCGTGATGCTGTCCATGTAGGTGTCGTCTCCGCCGATGAGCTCTTGAACCAAGAAGGTTCCCGTAAAGCCCGCGCGACGCAGATCCTGCCACAGGGCATCGAGATCCTCTTGACGCTCGATGAAATAGACCTTTTTGAATCCGGCGTTGAGCAGGTGCGCATATGCGGGGGAATATGCGGGTTTGGCGACTACGGGAAAGGGGATCTCGGTTGGATCGATGGGTGCGGAGCCATCTAGCAAGATTCGCTCCGTCTTCGGGGTTTCGAGGCCATATTCCCGACAGAGTTCGCCAAAGGCAAACTTATCCGATGTTCGCTCGATGATGGACATGTCTGGTGTCGGCGAAACGATGGAGGGTTTCAATTCGAGAGCTTGCGATAGAACCGGAATGCAGGCTTCCGAATTGGTCATGAGCAGGATTTTGGAATCGGGATGCGACTTCTCGATTCGATCCAGTGCGCGGATCACCTCGTCGAGCGACAGGTCGGCGATCTGCTCGTGTTCGAATATGCGAGAGTGCTTGATGATACCTATCGGTTCTTGAATCACGGATATCGGTTGGATGCCGTAGGCCTCATGAACCTCGCGGCCGAGGGCGTAAGCGCCGATATCGCCGCCCAGGATGACGGGGACGAACGCATGGGTGGATGTGGAGCGATTCATAAGTGTCCTTTTGTTTAACGCGTCGTGCATCCGGGTGATGCGCGGCGTAGTCATCATAGCAAAGCGTGTATGGGTTCCGGGCGCGGCATGGGCGCCGGCATGGTCTCTTCGTAGAAACGGCCTTCCCGGCAACGGGGGCGCCGCGGGTATCGTCTAGGATAAGCCTATGCAAAAATGAGCAGTGATATACACGATGAGATGGAGTAGACGTCATGCAGGTACGCGAGGTCGCGCAAGAAGAGTATGAGGGGATTCTGGCCGGACTCGTCGCCAACCCTCCCATCGAGCAGACGGTTGTGTGGCAGGCGTACGAGTCGACCATCGATGGCCGCAGCCTGTGGGGCTACGTTGCGTTCGAGGAGGACGGGCGGACCGTCGCCGTTGCCGCGCTGCAGCAGTACGAAACCCACGGGTATCGCTATCTGCGCGCGCATCATGCCCCGGTATGGGCGGTTGAGCCGACGGCCGAACGCGAGTCCGCGGCGCTCGATGCCCTTGCGGCATACGTGCGTGGCAGGGACCGCCGCCAGGTGTTCATCCGTCTTGCGGTCGACAACGAGCTGCCTCAAACCAGGCCATGTCTTTCCACGCTGCCCTATGACATGACGGTCGTTATCGACCTGTCGGGCTCCGACGACGACATCCTCTCCCGTATGAAGCCGCGCGGACGCCGCGATGTGCGCAAGGCCCTGCGTGAGAGCCCGGTGGTCTGTTCCGACGAGACCGAGCTCGCCCTGGAGTCCTTTGCGGACTACTACGACGTTATGCGCGAGACGGGCGAGAGGGACGGCTTCGTTCCCGCGCCCATGTCCGACTACGAGGATATGATCCGCCTGCTCGGTCGCGACCATTGCCGCGTATTTGCGGGCCGCGATGGCGACCGCGTGGTCACGTGGTCCATCGTCACGCTCTCGGGGAAGCGCGCCACGCGCTACTACGGAGCATCGCGGTCGGAGACCATGCGCCTGCACGTAACAGACAAGCTGGTGTATTCCGAGTGCTGCGAACTTGCCCATATGGGGCTCGAGGAGTATGACCTCATGGGCATCGGAAGCGACTTCCAGCCCGCCACGCTCGGCCTGAACGAATTCAAGACCAAGTTTGCCAAGGAGGGCGTGACCCATGTTGCCCCCGATCGCGATCTGCCGCTCCAAAAGGGCTTTTATGGTGCGCTCGTGCGCGTAAAGGGCCTGCGCGAGCGCCTGCGCAACCGATGAACGACCAACAGGATAAAAAGTCGTGGACGTTGGGGGAGTCGCTTCCGGTGGCTCCCTTTGACGCGCATGCCGCGACGCAGCATGTGCGCGATGCGGACCGGGCTCCCAGCCTGGTCGAGCAGGTGGGGAAGGTGCCTACCGGCCCGGGATGCTATCTGTGGAAGGACGCCGACGGCATAGTCATCTACGTGGGCAAGGCCAAGAATCTCCGCGCCCGACTGCGCCAGTACGTGACGCTGCAGGACGATCGCGCCAAGATTCCGCTCATGATGCAGCTTGTGCACAGTTTCGACTACATCGTGGTCGATACCGAGCATGAGGCGCTGGTCCTCGAGCGCAACCTCATCGCTCAATACCACCCCTATTTCAACGTCGATTTGAAAGACGACAAGTCCTATCCGTTCATCGCCATCACCAAGGGCGATGTGTTTCCCGCGATCAAGTACACGCGCGAGCGCCACCGTCCCGACACGCGGTATTTCGGCCCCTACACCGACAGCCGCGCCGCCCGCGAGACGATCGATACGCTGCGCAAGATCACGCCGATATGCACCGCCGGCTGTGCGGAATGGAAGCGCGTCAAACGTTTGCTGGACAAACAGCCCGAGGCGATCGATACGCTTGGTCTTATTTGCGCGCAAAAGGGGCGTCCTTGCTTCGACTACCACGTGGGCCGCGGACCGGGCGTGTGCGCGGGCATGGTCTCGCCGGAGGAGTACGCCAAGAACGTGCGACGCGTCGAGCGCTTTCTCTCGGGGCATCGCAGCGATGTGGTGGGCGAGCTCAAGCAGGATATGGCTGAGGCCGCGGCCGAGTTGGACTTTGAGCGCGCCGGTCGCATCAAGCGTCGTCTGGAGGTCATAAACGGTCTGGACGATCGCCAGCAGGTGGTCTTTCCCACGAGCGTCGACCTGGATGTCATCGGATTCTACCGAGAGGAGACCATCGCCGGCGCCTGCGTGTTCGTGGTGCGCGAGGGGCGTGTCCAGCGCACCTGCGAGTTCATCTTGGACAAGGGCCTCGATATCGATGAGGTGGAGCTCACCGAGGGCTTCGTGAAACGCTATTACGATGAGACGGCCGACATCCCCCTTGAGGTCAACGTGGCGATCGATCTGCCCGATGCCGACGTGATCGCGGAATGGCTGGCCTCCAAGCGGGGCAAGGCGTGCCATCTGCATCGGCCGCAGCGCGGGGAAAAACATCGATTGCTCCAAACGGCCGAACGCAACGCACGGCATGCGCTGATGCGCTACATGTTGCGCACGGGTTATGCGGACGACCGCACCAACCAGGCATTGTTGCAGCTGGAGAGCGCCCTGGCGCTCGACGCCCCGCCGCTGCGCATCGAATGCTTCGATATCTCCACGCTGCATGGCACGTTTACGGTTGCATCCATGGTGGTGTTTACCAATGGCAAGCCGGACAAGGGCCAGTATCGCCGATTCAAGATAAGAACCGAGCTCGATGAGGCGAATGACTTCGCGAGCATGTCGGAGGTCTTGGGTCGCCGTTACGCTCCCGAGCGCATGGAAGATGAGCGCTTCGGCAAGCGCCCCGATCTGCTGGTGGTCGATGGCGGTCGCCCGCAGCTCACCGCCGCCATCGAACAGCTCGGGGAGCTGGGTTTGGATATCCCCGTTTGCGGTTTGGCAAAGGCCGATGAGGAGGTGTTCGTCCCATGGGACGACACGCCCATCGTGCTGCCCACCGGTTCGGCGTCTCTGTACCTGATCAAGCAGGTCCGCGATGAGTCCCACCGGTTTGCCATCACGTTCCATCGCGAACTGCGCGGCAAGGCCATGACGGTATCGATCCTTGATGAGGTCGAAGGTGTGGGCCCCACGCGCAAGCGAGCCATCATGAAGCATTTCGGCTCGTTCAAACGTTTAAAGTCGGCGAGCGTTGATGAAATCTCCTCCGTACGGGGCGTCTCGGCCGATGTCGCGCAATCGGTGTACGACGCGTTGCGGATGAACGGGGACCTGGATGAGGAGGCGCCGTAGATTGCGTTCTCCGTCTATTTGGCGGGTATACTTGGACCGATTATGAACCGATAGGGGAGACAGATATGTCAGATCGAAACACCATGACCACGGCCGAACTTGCCGACCGTGTTCCCGATATCGTCATCATCACGGGCATGTCCGGTTCGGGCCGCACCCAGGCGATGCACGTGTTCGAGGATATGGGGTATTACTGTATCGACAATCTGCCTCCCAGCCTTATCCTGCAGATTTCCGACCTGGTGGGTATCAACGCCGGTATCGGCCGGCATCTTGCGGTGACGAGCGACCTGCGAAGCCAGGGCCTGTTCGACGAGCTGCTCGATACGATCGAGAGCCTGCGCGCGCATGAGCTCACCTGCAAAGTGGTCTTCCTCGAGGCCTCCGATGAGGTCCTTCTGCGGCGATATAGCGAGAACCGGCGCCGCCACCCGCTTGCCCAGCGAGGCGAGTCCACCATCGATTCAATCAAACGCGAGCGCCGCGCATTGGCGGCGATACGCGAGCGCGCCGATATGATCATCGACACGAGCCGTCTGCGCACGAGCGCCCTGCGCAACAAGCTACGCTCGGCATTTTCGGAGTTGAGCGATCAGCAGCTCATGGACGTGCACGTGTTCTCGTTCGGCTTCAAGCACGGCATGCCCGTCGAGGCCGATCTCATGATCGATGTCCGCTTCCTGCCCAACCCGTTCTACGATCCCGAGATGCGCACGTTGACGGGGCTGGACGACAAGGTGTCGGACTTCGTGCTCGGACACCCCAAGACCAAGGAGTTCCTGGCCGCATGGTTCCAGCTGCTCGATGCGGTGATGCCCGGCTATATCGCCGAGGGCAAGCCGCAACTGTCGATTGCCATCGGGTGCACGGGCGGGCAGCACCGCAGCGTGGCCATCGCGGAGGCGACCGCGCGCTATCTGGAGAAGCACCAGTATCACGTGACGATCTCGCATCGCGATCTCCCTCGAGCGAACATGGCGAGCTAGATCATGACGGACCTGCATGATATCCGTGCCGTCTCCGTGGGAGGTGGCACCGGTCAGCCTCAACTCATCCGTGCCCTGCGCGTGCTGGGGTGCCATATAGATTCGGTCGTCGCCATGGCCGACGACGGCGGTTCGACGGGGCTGCTGCGCGAGTGCGCCCATGTTGTGCCGCCTGGAGATATCCGCAAATGCATTTCCGCATTGGCTTCGGATCCCGAGTCGGCCCTTGCCCGCGCATTCGCCCATCGCTTTCCCTACATCCAAGATCATGCGCTGGGCAATCTGCTGCTTGTCGCATTGGCGGAGGAGACGGGGTCGTTTGTCGAGGCCATTGCCGACTGCGAGCGCGTCTTGGACTGCGTGGGACATGTGCACCCCTCGACGCTCGATTCCATCACGCTTGCCGGCAAGACCGTGGACGGGGACATCGTTGAGGGGCAGGCACGCATCTCCTATGGCCTGAGGCCGTTCGAGCGCGTGTGGCTCGATTCCGACCGCGTGGCGGTCAACGATGCCGCCGCCCGCGCCATCCTCGATGCCGATCTGGTGGTGCTGGGCCCCGGGTCCCTGTTCACCTCGATCGTCCCCAACGTGCTGGTCCCCGGCATTCGCGACGCCATCGTGCAAACGCATGCGCTGCGCGTGTTCGTGTGCCCCAAGATCGACTCCCTGGGCGAGACGAGCGGCATGAGCGTCGCCGATCATGTGGAGGCCCTGCTGGGGTACGGATTGAAGGGGGCTATCGACCTGGTCCTGGTGCATCGCGGCCCGGAGGGCGAGGCGGTGTATCCCTATCCGAAGCGCGCGTGGCAGCGCATGGCGCAGAGCGATGCCGTCTCCGCGGTCGTCTCGAGCAGACAGATCGAGGAGGCCAAAGAGGCCCCGTTCGGCCCTATTCGCGCAACCGATGAGGATATCGCGCGCATCGAGGCGCTCGGTCCGCGCGTGGTGGTGCGCGATTTCACCGCGGATGGCGCGTCGGCTGCGGTGCATGACGTCCACCGTCTGGCGGCCGCCCTCGCGGAGGCGATGCCGTAATGTCGTTTACCGCTGAAGTCCGCGACGAGCTCTCTCGATGCGCGCCCGAATGCCCATACTGCGACCTCGCCACGCTCGCCGCCGTCGCGCGCGTGTGCGGGACGCTGTCCATCGCCGGGCCCGGTCGCTACCGGTTGCAGATCGCAACCGAGACGGGTGCCGTGGCGCGTACGATGATCGAGCTCACGCATAAGATCCTCAAGCTCAAAACCGACTTGACGGTCCGACGTTCGGTTCTGCATAAGGTGCGCAATTATCTTATCGTGCTGCCCGATCAGCCCGATCTGGAGAAGGCGCTCGTGCTGTTGGGCATATTGGATCGCGGGGGCGGCCTGGTCCCCGGGGTCCCCAAGCATATCGTCGCACGCCCTTGCTGCAGCAAGGCGTATGTGCGGGGGGCACTCATAGCCGGCGGGTTCGTCGCCGATCCTCGGGGGGATTTCCATCTGGAGATCGCCGTGCAGGGCGAACAGCTGGCGCACGATATATGCCGGCTTATCTGCGATATGGGAGTGAAGGCCCGCGTCAACGCCCGGCGCGGCGCGTTTGCCGTGTACATCAAGAGCGCCGATGATATCAGGTGCCTGCTCGAGCAGCTCGGTGCCCAGCGCGCATGCGCGGAGGTCGTCGATGCCCGTGCGGTGAAATCGGTTAAAAACGAGGTGAACCGCCGCGTGAATGCCGAGCTCGCCAACCAGACGCGCAGCGCCGGCGCCGCGCAGAAGCAGCTTGAGCTCATCGATGCGCTTGAGGAGCTGGGCTTGCGCCCCGGTCTGCCCGAGGCGCTCGAAACCTTTTGCGCGCTGCGCGAGGAGCACCCGGATCTGTCGTTGCGCGACCTGGGGGAGATGGCCACGCCACCGCTCTCCAAGTCGGCTCTGTATCATCGCGTGCTGCGCCTTGAGAAGATGGTTGCGAAGGCTCGAGAGCTTGACGCTCGTGAAGATACCGTCAAAATGTGATCGACTCTTAACATTAAAGCGCTTCAATCTGCGCTATAGCGCAATTAGTTCGCAATCACGTGTTTGAGCAACGCGAAAAAAGGTATATTTGGTGAGTGGTTAGTTTTCGGGCCTCAACGGCGGGCAAAAAGCCCGCGGGAGACCCAATGAAAGGAGACACACATGGCAGTTAAGGTTGCTATCAACGGCTTCGGTCGTATCGGCCGTCTGGCTTTCCGTCAGATGTTCGGTCATGAGGGTTCCGAGATCGTCGCCATCAACGACCTCACCTCTCCCGACATGCTCGCGTACCTGCTGAAGTACGACTCCACGCAGGGCAACTACTCCCGTGATCACAAGGTCGAGGCTACCGAGGATTCCATCATCGTCGACGGCAAGGAGATCAAGATCTACAAGGAGGCAGACGCTAACAACCTGCCTTGGGGCGATCTCGACGTTGACGTTGTCCTCGAGTGCACCGGTTTCTACACCTCCAAGGAGAAGGCTCAGGCCCACATCAACGCTGGCGCCAAGAAGGTCGTCATCTCCGCTCCGGCCGGCAACGACCTGCCCACCATCGTTTACAACGTTAACCATGAGCAGCTCACCGCTGAGGACAACATCATCTCCGCAGCTTCCTGCACCACCAACTGCCTCGCTCCGATGGCCAAGGGTCTGAACGACTTCGCTCCCATCGTGTCCGGCATCATGACCACCATCCACGCCTGGACCGGCGACCAGATGCCGCTGGACGGCCCGCAGCGCAAGGGCAACAAGCGTCGTAGCCGCGCCTGCGCCGTCAACATCGTCCCCAACACCACCGGTGCCGCCAAGGCTATCGGCCTGGTTCTCCCCGAGCTCAACGGTAAGCTCATCGGTGCCGCCCAGCGTGTCCCGACGCCGACCGGCTCCATCACCAACCTCTACGCTGTCGTTGACAAGGAGGTCACCGTCGACGAGGTCAACGCTGCTATGAAGGCCTACGCTGCCACCATCTCCGAGACCTTCGGCTACAACGAGGACGACATCGTCTCCACCGACATCATCGGCGAGACCCACGGCTCCATCTTCGACGCCACCCAGACCATGTGCAACCCGCTGGGCAATGGCCAGACCCTGGTGCAGGTCGTTTCTTGGTACGACAACGAGAACTCCTACACTTCTCAGATGGTCCGCACCATCAAGTACTTCGAGAAGTTCGTTGCTTAAGCTTAGCTGCGTAGCTCGTAGGTACTAGACAAGCGTCTAAAGGAGGGCGCGGCCTTACGGCATCTGCCCAGGGCCGCGCCCTTTTTAATGTGCATCTGCACGGATAATTCGAAAGGAAGATCAGCATGGCTTTCTCCAAGAAGACCATCCGCGACGTCGACGTCGACGGCAAGCGCGTTCTGGTTCGCGTTGACTTCAACGTGCCGGTCAAGGACGGCGTCGTGGGCGACACCACCCGTATCCAGGCCGCTCTGCCGACCATCAACTACCTGGTCGATCATAACGCCCGCGTGATCCTTATGAGCCACCTCGGCCGTCCGAAGGGCGAGGGCGCCGAGCCCGAGTTCACCCTGGCTCCCGTCGCCGCCAAGCTCGCCGAGCTGTCCGGCCTCGATGTGACCTTCGTCGACGACACCTACGGCGAGAAGGCCGCTGCCGCCGTTGAGGCTCTCGAGCCCGGCAAGGTCCTCGTTCTCGAGAACGTCCGCTTCGACAAGCGCGAGAAGAAGAACGATCCCGAGATCGCCAAGACCCTCGCCTCCTATGGCGACATCTTCGTGCTCGATGCCTTCGGTACCGCTCACCGCGCCCAGGGTTCCGTCGTGGGCCCCGCCGAGTACATCCCGGCTGTTGCCGGCTTCCTGCTCGAGAAGGAGGTCTCCACGCTCGGCGGCCTGTTCGCAGAGCCCAAGCGCCCCTTCGTCGCCATCCTCGGCGGCTCCAAGGTCTCCGACAAGATCGGCGTGATCGACCGTCTGCTCGACTCCGCTGACACCGTCATCGTCGGCGGCGGCATGGCTTACACCTTCGCCAAGGCCCAGGGCGGCAAGATCGGCAACTCCCTGTGCGAGGACGACTGGTGCGACCGCGCTCTCGAGATGCTCGAGAAGGCCAAGAAGAACGGCGTGAACTTCCTGCTCCCCGTCGACAACGTCTGCGCCGACGCCTTCGACAACGACGCCAACACCAAGATCGTCAAGACCGGTGAGATCGAGGACGGCTGGCAGGGCCTGGACATCGGACCTGAGACCGAGAAGCTCTTCGCCGATGCCATCGCCGGCGCCAAGACCGTGTTCTGGAACGGCCCCTGCGGCGTGTTCGAGATGGACACCTTCGCTCACGGCACCAAGTCCATCGCCGAGGCCATCGCTGCCAACACCGAGTGCGACTCCGTCATCGGCGGCGGCGACTCCGTGGCAGCCGTCAACAAGTTCGGCCTGGCCGACAAGATGACCTTCATCTCCACCGGCGGCGGCGCTTCCATGCAGCTCGTCGAGGGTAAGCCCCTTCCCGGAGTGGAGGCGCTCAACGATGCCGAATAACCGCAAGCTCCTCATCGCCGGCAACTGGAAGATGAACAACGACGTTGCCGCTGCCGGTCAGCTCGCCTCCGAGCTCGCCGAGGCCCTGGCAACCGTTCCGGCCAACGTGGACGTTCTCGTCTGCCCGCCGACCATCGATCTGACCACCGTCGCCGCCAAGCTCGACGGTACCCCGATCGCCCTGGGCGCCCAGAACTGCTATTGGGAGGCCTCCGGCGCCTACACCGGCGAGTCCTCCTGCGATATGCTCAAGTCCGCCGGCTGCACCTATTGCATCATCGGTCACTCCGAGCGTCGCGACTACTTCCACGAGACCGACGAGGACCAGAACAAGAAGGCCAAGGCCCTCGTTGCCGCCGGTTTGGTTCCGGTCTTCTGCTGCGGCGAGTCCCTCGAGGTTCGCGAGGCCGGCACCTATGTCGAGCATGTCGTGAACCAGGTCAAGGCCGGTCTTGCCGGTCTCGAGATCACGGATCCGTCCCAGGTCGTCGTTGCCTATGAGCCCATCTGGGCCATCGGTACCGGCATGACCGCTACCGCCGACGACGCCCAGGAGGTCTGCCACGCCGTGCGCGAGACCCTCGTGGAGCTCTTCGGCCAGGAGCTCGCTGACGGCATCCGTGTGCTGTACGGCGGTTCCGCCAAGCCCGGCAACATCGCTGAGCTCGTTGCCAAGGAGGATGTCGACGGCGCACTCGTCGGCGGCGCCTCCCTCAAGGCCGCGGACTTCTCCGCGATGGTCGTTAAGGCAGGGGAGTAGTACATGGCAGAGCGTCATACCCCCGCGCTGCTCGTGATCATGGACGGCTTCGGCCTGGCGCCCCAGGGTGCCGACAACGCCGTTGCCGCCGCGAACACGCCGTTCATCGATTCTCTCTATGAGAAGTATCCGCACACCAGCCTCGGCGCTTCCGGCGAGGACGTGGGCCTTCCTGCGGGTCAGATGGGTAACTCCGAGGTCGGTCACCTCAACATCGGCGCCGGTCGCATCGTCTTCCAGGAGCTCTCCCGCATCAACAACGCCATCAAGGACGGCTCCCTCAACGAGAACCCCGTCTTTGTCAAGGCTATGGATGATTGCGCGAGCACCGGCAAGACCCTGCACCTCATGGGCCTTATGAGCCCCGGTGGCGTGCACTCCATGCAGAGCCACTGCGAGGCGCTCGTCAAGATGGCCGCCGAGCGCGGCGTCAAGACCGTTCGCGTGCACTGCTTCATGGACGGCCGCGACGTCGACCCGCACTCCGGTGCCGGCTATGTTTCCGAGCTCGCTGCGTTCCTGGCCGACCTGTCCGAGAACACCGGCTGCGATGCCCGTATCGCTTCCTGCTCCGGTCGCTATTGGGCCATGGACCGCGACAACCGTTGGGAGCGCATCCAGCGTGCCTACGATGTCCTGGTCAACGCTTCCTCCGAGGAGACCGACGCCGTTGCCGGCATCAAGGCCTACTACGAGAAGGACGAGCGCGGTGACGAGTTCGTCGAGCCGTTCGCCTGCCACAACGAGGGCATCAACGACGGCGACGCCGTGATCTTCTTCAACTTCCGTCCGGACCGCGCCCGCCAGATGACCCGCGCCTTCACGGATCCGGAGTTCGACGGTTTCGAGCGCGAGGCCATCAAGCTCTCGCACTTCGTGACCATGACCGAGTACGATCCGAGCTTCAACGTCGAGGTCGCCTTCCCCAAGACGTTCCCTAAGAACGTCCTGGCAGACGTCATCGCCGCCAACGGCCTGAAGCAGCTCCACACCGCCGAGACCGAGAAGTACGCCCACGTGACGTTCTTCCTCAACGGCGGTATCGAGGAGCCCAAGGCCGGCGAGGAGCGCGTGCTCGTGGCTTCGCCCAAGGTTGCCACCTATGACCTGCAGCCCGAGATGAGCGCCCCGGAGGTTACCGAGAAGCTCGTCGAGGCCATCAACGGGGATCGCGCTGATTTCTACATCGTGAACTTCGCCAACTGCGACATGGTGGGCCATACCGGCGTGTTCGAGGCTGCCGTCAAGGCTGTCGAGGCCGTCGACGAGGCCCTCTCCAAGGTCATTCCGGCCATTCAGGCCAAGGGCGGCTTCGCTCTGATCACCGCCGATCACGGCAATGCCGACCACATGTTTGATGTGGCCGCCGACGGTGCCAAGCACCCGTTCACGGCCCACACCACCAACCGTGTGCCCTTCATCGTCGTTGACGAGAAGGCCCACCTCACCGGCATCGAGGACGGTCGCCTGTCCGACATCGCTCCCACGATGCTGACCATGGCCGGCCTGGAGCCCAGCTCCGAGATGACCGGTCGCGTGCTGGCTGCCGAGTAGGCACCCGCGCAATCGAGTCTCTGGCTTTAAGCGCCCGTCGGGATTCCCGGCGGGCGTTTTTTGTTTCACGAGCACGGCAACGTGTAACCCAATCGTTGCTTTGCGCCCCGATTATTTCCGTTTCATGGCGTGCTTATTTCCTGGCGGATTAGCATTCTGAGTGCAACGGCATGGGGCCTGCTCACGAGCGTGGCGC
>SAMEA3387474__coassemble_1081_pt1 | contig 30346 bp, 28 predicted proteins | sample SAMEA3387474__metabat2_low_PE_017 | metagenome-assembled genome bin SAMEA3387474 (sample SAMEA3387474) | Felis catus | biome: Faeces | place: United Kingdom | collected 2012 | reverse complement strand
GCCCTCAGACTCTCATCCGACTGTCCAATTTAGTATAGCCACATCAGCCACATCAGAACACCCACGTACCCGTGAAGATAACGCCGGGGTCGGCAATCACGGCGCTACCGGCATCCCATCCGACGAAGCGCCACGTGCCGCCCTCCACCTCCACGGGGTCGAACGAATCCGCGCCGGGGTACACCGTAGTTCCGACCTCGATACCGAGACGGGTGGGCGGCAGCATGCCGGGGTCGATTTCCTCGGGAAGCTCCTTGCCCTCGGTGCCGCTCACGAACTCGTGGGCAACGCCGAAGGTGGGAACGCCCGGGCCGTGAAGCCCGTTGCCCACGGCGGCGGACTTGCCACCGGCGAGCGTAGTACCGACCTCGTAGGAACTCACCCACGACGCTTCGGGCTCCCAGCCCTCGGGAAGCCAGCCGGTGGGCTTGGCAAGCTCGTAGACCGCCCAGCGCGTGCCGGTGCCGTCGCAGTAGGAGCCCAGAAGAGCGCCCGCGTGCAGGAACTCGCTTTCGTCGCAGTCGAAGCGCAGGAACGGCGAGCCCTCGGCGTAGTCGGCGGGCTGGTAGTAGTCAATCCGAACACACATGGTCATGGCCGACACGTCGACCCACAGGCGGGCGCGGGCGGTATCGCCCTCGCCAATCATGGAATCTATCGAGAGATAGGAGCCGTCGAAGTCGAAGGAGGGCGCACCGGTCGGAACCTCCCCCGGCTCCTCCGTAGGCTCCTCGGCCGGAACGTCGGTAGGCTCCTCGGCGGGCTCCACCGGGGCGGCGGGGTCGGGCTCCTCAACAGGTGCGGGCTCCTCGATGGGGACGGCGGGCGTCAGCTCCTCGGCGTAGGCTATGCACGTGCCGGTGGCGCAGCTGTACAGCAGACCGCAAGCGACGAGAACAGCGAGCAGGGCGAGGGTCGGGAACGCCCACGCGAGGAATCTAGCGGCGAGCGGGTGGGTTGCGGGCAGCGACGTGCGGGAGGCGAGCCGAGCCCCGAGACGTTCGAGGAAGCTGGGGCGGCGCGATGGATGAGGGTTGTAGCTGGTATCATTGCGCATGGTACCTCTCCTTTAGTATTCGGTTTTGGCAAACGGAAGGCCGGGGCGCTCACGTGTTGGCGCACGTGTCGGCTGTTGGCGCAGCCGAAGCCCCGGCCAGATGGCGACGGGAGGGGTACCGCCTACTTCTGCGGCATGTCCGGGCGCTTTGCGGCTACGACGCGGGCGGCATCGGCGGAAGCCGTGTAGGCAAGCCGGTTGGAGCGGTTGACGTAGGGGCGGACGCGCAGACCGTCGAACTCGATATAGGTACCCTCGGGGAACTCCTCGCCCTCGGGGAGCAGCGGGGTCGTGCTGGGCAGGTTCACGCGGAACTTCTCGAAGCCGTGGTTGACCACGGCCACCTCAACGAACGAGCCGTTAACGCGGTCGGTGCGGTTGCCGTCCTGATACTCGAACGTCTGGCCGCAGGAGACGGCGGCGGACTTGAAGTCGCGCGTATCGATGTAGAACTGTGCGGGCATGGTAAGAATCCTTTCAACGTGTTTTGACTTTCCTATCCCTAACGCCGCGCCTTAGAACCCTAAAACCTCGCTTTCAATCTCGGCGGCGCTATCGGCGAGGGCGGCGGAAGCTTCCTCGGCGGTCATATCGTCCGGCCAGCCGAAGGCGGAAGCCATCTCGTCGTAAATGTCTCTATCAGTCATCTCGGAACCTCCTAGACGATGGGGCAGAAGCCCTTATAAATGGCTATTGCCGCCCTGAGAGCAGCCCTAATGGCGAAGTTGGTATAAACGACCTTCACCCCGGTGAAGTCGATACGGGCGAGGTCATCCGTAAAACGTTTGAGACGCTGGTAAAACGCGGGCGTGGCGCGAATCGTAATCCCGTACCGCGTGCCACACGAGAACGTTTCAGGCACCCCGAAACGCTCGGGCGGCATAGCCATAAGCTCCTTGTAATCAATCTGGCGCGTCGGCTCCTCGGCGGGCGTTCCCTCGAACCGGTCTATAACGTCGAGGGCGTTAGCGATGCAGGTTGCCGCGCTTGGATTGCTCACAATATCGCCGTTCATAACGGCAAGCTCGCTAGCCACGGGAAACAGGTATTGGCATTCTCGGGCGCACTGATACCCCCTTTGAACCCTGTTAACGATAATTCTCTGCATGGCAACTCCTCTCTTCTAAGGTCGTATCAAGTTGATACGACCATCTGACAACACGAATACTAGCACCGCCCGCGCGGCTGTCAACGGAAATCTTGGAAATTCGCCGGAACGAATCCAACGCGCCGAAACAGAACCAAAGCAAAGCCGTTTCCAACCCTTCCCACAGCCTACGGGTCGGGTGTGGAACCCTCCGGCTATGGAAAGCGTTGAAAACGGCTCGCAGAAGGCAACCCCGCGCGTAAATGCGCGGTCGGTGCCATATCGGCACCACGACGGGGACACAAAACAAAAACGCCCCTGATAAACAGGGGCGCAAGGGTCAGCGGTTCGTTACTCCCACTCGATGGTCGCGGGCGGCTTGCTCGTGATATCGTACGCCACGCGGTTGATGCCAGGGACCTCGGCCACGATGCGGCCGGAGATACGCGCGAGCACCTCGTAGGGCAGGCGCGCCCAGTCGGCGGTCATGGCGTCGCTGGACTCCACGGCACGCAGGATCACGGGACGCGCGTAGGTACGCTCGTCGCCCATCACGCCCACGGACTTGATGTCGGGCAGCACGCAGAAGTACTGCCAGCAAGAATGCTCGCTATTGCGCTCGCCGGTCTGCTCGAACAGGCGCGCGTTGTACTCGTCCAGCTCCTCGCGCACGATCGCGTCGGCGTTCTTCAGGATCTCGAGCTTCTCGGGGCTCACCGCGCCGATGATGCGGATGGCCAGGCCCGGACCCGGGAACGGCTGGCGGTACACGATGTGATCGGGCAGGCCCAACGCTAAACCGAGCTCGCGCACCTCATCCTTGAAGAAGTGGTCAAGCGGCTCGATCAGATCGAAGTGCACGCCATCGGGGAACGGGATGAGGTTGTGATGGCTCTTGATGGTGGCCGCCTTGCCGCCCGTCTTGCGCGCGCCACTCTCGATGATGTCCGGGTAGATGGTGCCCTGGGCCAAGTACTTCACCGGACGGCCATCTTGCTCGAGCTCCTTGGCCACGGCGAAGAACTCGTTCCAGAACTGCGTGCCGATGATGCGGCGCTTCTCCTCGGGGTCGGTCACACCGTCGAGCAGCGCAGCGTAGCGCTCCTCGGCATGCACGTGCACGAAGTCGACATCGAACTGCTTGGTAAAGACTTCCTCGACCTGCTCGGGCTCACTTTTGCGCAACAGACCGTGATTGATGAAAACGCAGGTCATCTGACGGCCGATGGCGCGGGCGCCCAGGGCTGCAACCACGGAGGAGTCCACGCCGCCGGAAAGCGCCAGAATCACGCGGTCCTCGCCCACAGCGGCGCGGAACTGCTCTGTCATGGTCTCAACCAGGTTGTCCATGGTCCACGTGGCCTCAAGCCCGCAGATGTCGAACAGGAAGTTCTTGAGCAGCTGCTGGCCGTACTCCGTGTGCTTGACCTCGGGGTGGAACTGCGTGGTGTAGATACGGCGCTCGGCATTCTCCATAGCGGCGACCGGGCAAACGGAGGTGCCGGCCGTCACGGTAAAGCCCTCGGGCACGACGGACACAGCGTCGCGGTGGCTCATCCACACGGTCTGCTCGAGCGGCGTGGCGTTGAAGAGCTTGGAATCGGCATCACGCGTAATGGTCGCGGGGCCGTACTCGCCGATCTCAGAATGACCGACGGTGCCCCCCAGAGTCACGGCCGTGATTTGGTGTCCATAGCAGAAACCCAGAATCGGCAAGCCCAAGTCGTAAATCGCCGGGTCGACTGTAGGGGCGTCCTCGGCGTACACAGATGCCGGGCCACCGGACAGGATAAGCGCGGAGGGTTTCAGGGCGCGAATCTCATCGGCAGAAATGTCACACGGGACGATCTCGGAATATACGTGCAGGTCGCGCACGCGGCGGGCGATCAGTTGCGCATACTGCGCACCGAAGTCGAATACGAGAACCTTCTGGCCTGTCTGCGTATCTGCGGTAACAGCCATGCGTCTCCTTCCATGCACGCCCATCTTGGGTCGCGTTTGTTGTTTAACCTATAAATCATACGCTGACGCGTTTTTCCTCGTACGTTCGTGGGTGAAAAAATCTCGCTCGGCACTCGATTTTCACGATGCTCCCATCGAGCGCGCGAGCTTGTGCCCCCTCCAGGCGCCCTCGCTTGGGCAATGCGGCAGATTTTCGCAAATATGGATACATAGGCACGGCGGTGCAAGCGGCTACGGGGAGATCCGGTCGGTCGGCAGCGCGAAAAACGATGAAACTGACCAAAATAGTCTTGCCAAAGTCCGTCCAGGGAGCCAGCAGACCTCTCGCACAGCGTCCGTTTACCCATATTTGCGAAAATCTGCCACTTTTGAAGACAACAGGCCATCGGGCGCCTCCCTAGGTATCGCGTCACGGAAATCGGCAGACCAACGCCGCAACCCGGCACCACGGATGCCAGCAACACACGATCCTTCCGATCGTTTTTGCATGTACGCCGGCCTTCCAGGCGCCACCTTCGCTCGGAGTGGTAAAAAATGCCAGCCACATATTGTTTGCCTCTTTTCCGCCCGGCAATTGCGCCATCCGAAGGGCCCAGTCCCCCTGGATGACGCGTCTTCATGCCTGTAAACGGTCAATGTCCCCCATACATCCTGCATCGACTATATGTAGCTGGCATTTTTTACCACCCGCGAGGACTTTCACAGCTTCGGCGAGCCTTTACACCCCCCGTAGCCCGCATGACGGTCAGCGGCCCAATTATCGCCACAACGGGAACACGGGATCCAACCATGCCATAAAATAGATGCAGCAGCGCACCCGGCTGGCACAGCGCACGGTTCGTGAAGATACGCATAGAAAAGGGGCATCATGAAACACATCCTCCTTATAGCTACCGGCGGCACCATCGCATCCGCTGAGGACGGCAACGGACTCTCCCCCGCCCTCACCGGCGAAGAGCTGGCGCAAAGCGTTCCCCAGATCGAGGGTCTGTGCGAGCTGAACATCGTACAGCCCATGAACATCGACAGCACTAACATGCGCCCGGCAGATTGGCTGGAAATCGCCCGTGTGATCCACGACAATTACGATGCGCACGACGGCTTCGTTATCCTGCATGGAACCGACACCATGGCATATACCGCCGCGGCCCTGTCCTACCTTGTGCAAAACAGCCCCAAGCCCATCGTTCTCACCGGCTCGCAGCAGCCCATGGGCAATCCGTTCACCGATGCCAAGCTCAATCTGTACCAAAGCCTGCTGTACGCACTCGATGACCGCGCGCACGACGTCTGCATCGTATTTGGCGGATACGCCATTGCCGGCACGCGCGCACGCAAACAGCGCACCATGAGCTTCGATGCGTTTACCAGCGTCAATTATCCCGTCCTTGCATATATCCGTCAGGATAGGATCATCCGGGGCGATCGTGTTGCCTGCAGCTTTGCGCATGAATACAAAGAGCGCGGCCCCGTCTTCACCACCGAACTCAACAGCCGCGTATGCACGCTCAAGCTCACGCCCGGCCTCACACCCGATATCTTCCGCCTGCTCCAGCCGAATTATGACGGCGTGATTTTGGAAACCTTTGGCATGGGAGGCGTGCCCGAATACAACGCGGATGAGGGATCCTATCAGAAGGCTATCTTTGATTGGGTCGGCCTAGGGAAAACCGTCGTTATGACCACACAAGTCCCCGAAGAGGGGCTCGACCTGGGTGTTTACGAAGTTGGGCGCGCATACGCCGAGCACCCCGGTATCCTCAAAGGTGGCGACATGACCACCGAGGCCCTGGTTGCAAAGACCATGTGGGCTCTTGGCTCCGCACGCAACAACAAGGAGCTCGCCCGCCTGTTTTACACGCCCATCAATCATGACCGCCTAGACTAACGGCTCGGGCGAACACCGTCACAGACGAGGTCCCCGTCGCAGACGCGGGCAAGCACCCAATCAAGCGCCTGCTCCAAACCTCCGACGGCAGGCGCATCGAACAGCGCATCTGCTGCGGACACCGTGGTGTACCCCGAACCGACTAGGGCAAGAATCGAGCCGCATTCGAGTGCAAAGTCGCGATCTGCAGGATGAATCGCAATGGCGGCAACACTCGAGAGAGCACGACCGCGTTGGCGGCACCATCGAACCAGGCAGTCGGCCAGAGACTCCCCGCATAAACAACCGATGGCATCCACATGAGGCCCCCAATCATGCAAGGGGGACTCCGCATGCACAAGCGGCCACTCGCCAAGTAGCGCAATCCCTACGCCATTGGCATGAAGCGCCTCGAAACGAGCCTTAAGGGAAGCAGTGCTGCACAAGCGAAAAGGCTTATCGTCAGCCGTTCTGCAAATCGAAAACTCAGAGCTCCCTACGGCCATGGCAACGCCCTTTGCACTCAACGCAACGCAGCGGATGCGGTCCCCATTGTTGCCCCTGATCGCCTCAAACCCCATGAATTACAGCCAAACCCTGGATAACCTATGTTGATAGGCCTGAGTGTAACTTATAAGTTACACTCTGGCGAAATGGCACCCGCAAACTATGCGGCATGAGCGATTCGATCCAACATACCATTGCCAGGCGCGTGCGCGAGATGCGCACGTCATTGAAGATGTCAAAAGTCGAATTTGCGCTCCAGCTCGGCATCAGCCGGCAGCAACTCGACCGACTGGAATCCGGCCGGTCGAACATCACATTGACCACGCTCGAAAAGATCGCACGCAATATGGGTCTCGAGCCATGGGAATTAATCAAATAAAGCAGACGATTGATATCGAGAACCGAGGCACGATCGGCTCGACTTCAATCGACGACTCCTCGGCGATGCACCGGTAGATCCCGTCATCGCAAAATCACACGATCAGCTGCGATAAAACCCCATCGGAATCGGCATACGCCGATGCAGAGGTACAAAAAAGCGAGGCCCGGTTTCCCGGACCCCGCTTGGAAGGTCTTGTGACCTAAGCAGCCTGCAGGCTAAAAGCCTGCGAGAACTTACTTGAGGGAGACAGCAGCGCCAGCAGCCTCGAGCTTCTCCTTGGCAGCCTCGGCGTCCTCCTTCTTGGCACCCTCGAGGACAGCCTTGGGAGCGCCCTCGACGACCTCCTTGGCCTCCTTCAGGCCAAGGTTGGTGAGCTCACGGACGGCCTTGATGACCTGGATCTTGTTGTCGCCGAAGCCCTCGAGCACGACGTCAAACTCGGTCTTCTCCTCGGCCTCAGCGGCGCCAGCAGCGGGAGCGGCGACAACGGCAGCAGGAGCAGCGGCGGAAACGCCGAAGGTGTCCTCGATAGCCTTAACGAGCTCGGAAGCCTCGAGAAGGGTCATTTCCTTAAGAGCATCGATGATCTCATCGGTGGTAAGCTTAGCCATTTCTAAGTCCTTTCGGTATCCCTACGTTAGCGCAGGGAGATCAAATGAATGTGTGACGCGCAAGCGCCGGGGTGCGGCCCATGGGATATGCCCGGGACCGCGAGTGGAGGCAGCGTTTAGGCTGCCTTCTGCTCGGAGACCTGCTGGATCGAACGAGCAAGACCGCTGGATACGCCGTTGACGCAAACAGCGATGTCGCGTGCGAAACCAGAGATGAGGCCTGCGATCTGACCGAGAAGCTGGTCCTTGCTGGGGAGCTCGGCGATAGCCTTGACGTCCTCTGCGGAAACAGCCTTGCCCTCGGAAATACCGCCCTTGATCTCCAGAACGCCCTTGTTCTTGGCGGCGAAGTCCTTGAGGGCCTTGGCGGCCTCCACGGGCTCGGTCTCGAAGAACACGTAAGCGCAGGGACCAGCCAGGATCTCGTCGATCTCGGGCTGCTCCTGGTTGTGCAGAGCGATGCGGACGAGATTGTTCTTGTAAACCTTCATCTCAGCGCCAGCCTCGCGAAGAGTATGACGCAGCTCCTGAGCCTGAAGCACGGTGAGGCCGTTGTAGTTGACAACGAAAACGCCGGCGTGGGACTGGATGTGAGACTCGATCTCGGCAACCTTGTCGACTTTGTACTGCTGTGGCATGTGTGGTGCACCTCCTTCTCAACTTTTCCCAGGCACGACCGCCTTAGAGGGGCGGGGGCGTGTCCTCGGAAAAGAAAACCCCCGCGCTGCATAGAGCGACGGGGGCGAGAAGACATATCTACTCGACCACCTCGGCTGGCGGGAATTCCCTTTACTCCGCGCTGAACGTGCGGAACCGGCTGTCTCTGGCAGCGAATCGTGCGATTAACCTGTACTAGTATGGCGAGAACCGATGGGCACGTCAAGGACAAGACACGCTCGCTTGCCATCCCCATGCTTTACCCATAACTTGGGGATCGGCCGCCTGCCGCCCATAACGCCGAGCGTAACCCGGGCAAAAGCCTTACGCCATCCCCAGTGCCATGCCGATCATGCGAACGGCAAACGCAACGATCCACGCCACCACGCACTGCAGCGCGAAGACCGCTACGGCCCACTTGGCGCCCAGCTCGTTTTTAACGGCACCGATTGCAGCCACACAAGGGGGATACAGCAGCGTGAACACGAGGAAAACGTAGGCGGTCAGTGGACTGAACAGCTCGTGCAGCACGGACGGGGTAACCGAACCCATGAGCACCGTGAGCGTTGATATGACGCCCTCCTTTGCCATGAGACCCGTGAGCAGAGCCGTCGATGCGCGCCAATCGCCAAAGCCCAGCGGCACAAACACCGGCGCCAGCAGTCCGCCCAACCCCGCGAGCATGCTCTGGGACTGGTCGCTCACCACGTTGAAGCGGATATCGAATGTCTGCAGGAACCAGATCACCACGCTGGCCGCGAAGATGATGGTAAACGCGCGCGTGATGAAGTCCTTCGCCTTGTCCCAGGCGAGCATGACCGTGGTCTTGACGCTCGGCAGGCGGTAATTGGGCAGCTCCATGATGAACGGAACCGGCTCGCCCTTGAACGCCGTGTGCTTGAAGATGACGGCCATGACCGCACCGACCGCGATGCCGAGCAGATACAGCGAAACCATGGCCAGCACACTGCCGCGTGCGAAAAACGCCGCGGTCAGCAAACCATATACCGGCAGCTTTGCCGAGCAGCTCATGAACGGCGTGAGCATCACCGTCATCTTGCGGTCGTGCTCGGAGGGCAGGGTTCGCGTGGCCATGATGGCGGGCACCGAGCAGCCGAATCCCACGAGCATGGGCACGAAGCTACGTCCCGACAGGCCGAACTTGCGCAGCACCTTATCCATCACAAACGCCACGCGCGCCATGTAGCCGGAATCCTCGAGCAGCGAGAGCAGCAGGAACAGGACCACGATCAGCGGCAGGAAGCTCAGCATGGACCCGACGCCGGCGAAGATGCCGTCGATAACCAGCGACTGCACCACGGGGTTGGTGCCAAAGCCCGCCAGCCAACCTGCGGCACCATCCGTGACGGCGGTGACGCCCCGCTCCATAAGCCCCTGCAGCCACTGACCGAACGGACCGAACGTGATCCAAAACACCAGACCCATTATCACGATGAACGCGGGGAACGCCGTGAATCGACCGGTGAGCACCCGGTCGATGGCCACGGAGCGCTTATGCTCGCGACTCTCATGCGGCTTGACCACGCAGCGACGGCACACCTCGCCGATAAACGTGAAGCGCATGTCGGCCAGCGCGGCGAGGCGGTCCTTGCCCGACTCCTCCTCCATCTGGGAGATGATATGCTCCAGAGCATCGAGCTCTTGCGCATCCAGATGCAGAGCATCGCGAATCAGCTCGTCTCCCTCGACGAGCTTGGTTGCCGCAAACCGCGTTGGGATATCCGCCGCCGCAGCGTGATCCTCGATAAGATGGGCCACCGCATGGATGCAGCGATGCAGCGCTCCCCCATCGGGGCCGTCGGGTGAGCAGAAGTCCAGACGCCCGGGGCGCTCGCCGCGATGCGCCACCGCCATGGCATGCTCGACCAGCTCATCGGTGCCTTCGTTTTTGGCGGCCGAAATGGGCACGACCGGGATACCGAGCAGCTGTTCCAAAAGGTTGACGTCGACGGTGCCACCGTTTGCCGCGACCTCGTCCATCATGTTGAGCGCCAAGACCATGGGGCGGTCGAGCTCCATGAGCTGCATGGTGAGATACAGGTTGCGCTCGATATTGGTGGCGTCGACGATATCTATAAGCGCGTCGGGCTTGGACTCGAGGATAAACCGGCGGCTCACCACCTCCTCGCTGGTATAGGGAGACAGCGAGTAGATTCCGGGCAGATCGGTGATCGTCGCCTCGGCGTGGCCGCGGATCTTGCCGTCCTTGCGGTCGACCGTCACGCCGGGGAAGTTGCCCACGTGCTGATTCGACCCCGTGAGCTGGTTGAACAGGGTGGTCTTGCCGCAGTTCTGGTTGCCTGCCAAGGCGAATTCGATGGGATCGCCCTCGGGGATGGAACGGTCGCCGGGACGCGGCCTGTACGATCCCTCGCCAATGGCCGGATGCTCGGTTGTCCCCACCGCGGCATTTTCGCGCGGGGCGTTGTGGGCATCGTGCACATCGATCAGCTCGATGCGGGCCGCATCGGCGCGGCGCAACGTGAGCTCGTAACCGCGCAGGCGGATCTCAACGGGATCGCCCATGGGGGCGTATTTCATCATGGTGACCTCGGTACCCGGGGTCAGGCCCATGTCGAGGATATGCTGCCGCAGTGACGGGTCGTCGGAATCCACCGATGCCACCACGGCGTCCTTTCCGATCTCCAGCGCATCAAGCCTCATATATCTTCCTCTCCCGGTACATATTTCCCTGTTCAATATTAGCCTTGGCTAACCTTTGATGGCACCCCGATACCGAGCTTAACGGTATGCACAAATGCGCGCCCGCCCAAAAGCGCCGTGCCTGCAATCGGGCCTTCGCCCTAGTTCACCCCGCGAAAACCCTTGCCCACGATCTCGGAGCTGTCGACGATGGTGATGAACGCGCCGGGATCAACCTCGCGCGTATAGCGGCGAAGCTTCACGGCCTCACGGCGCGATAGCACGCACATGATCACCGTGACCAGCTCGCCCGAAAACGCACCGTACGCACGCGAGATGGTCGCCGTGCGGTTCAGGTCGCGCACGATGTACTTCTCCACCGTGAGCGGCTTGCGGCAAATGATGGTGCACACCTTGCGCAGGTGGATGCTCTCGATGAACTTATCGACAACCAGCGTTTTGGCGAACAGGCCGAGCACGCAGTACAAACCGACGCGCGGTCCGTACAGGCACGCGGCGATGCATACGATCCCCACATCCACAAACATCAGCGCGCGGCCGATCTCCATGGTCGAATGCTTCTGCAAGATCATCGCCAAGATATCCGTGCCGCCCGTGGACGCACCGATGTCGAACACCATGGCGCTGCCCACGGCGGGCAGAATCACCGCCATGCACAGATCGAGCCACATATCGCCCGTGAGCGATTGGGCGCCCGGGAACAGAATCTCAAACAGGGACACGTACGCCGAGAGTGCAAAAGAGGCGAATACGCTCCAGATGATGGCCTTGCGCTCCAGGAAAATAAAGCCGAGCACCACCAAGACGATGTTGATGATCCACATGAAGGCGCCGACGGGAAGGTTGGGGAACAGCGTGGAGAGAATCACCGAAACACCCGAGGTCCCACCGAATGCAAAGTGATTGGGCGTCTTGAACAGCACGATCGCCACGGCAGTCAGAATAAGGCCGACATTAAGCGTAAGGAAGAACTGAAGGAACTTGGGGTCCTGCCCGCGTTTGCGTCCCACGCGCTCGCCGCGGTCGATGTCCTTCTGCGTCACCAAATGCTCGATGGGCTCAACGGGCGGATTCCGCAAAGCCGCCTGCGCCATCGCGGCCGCGGCGGCATCCTCCGGCGACACCGGCCTGCCGGCGGGCTCCGAAACAGCCGTGCGCTCAACCCGCTCGTCCAGATCCTCAATTACAGGGCACTCGCGGTCACGCCCATCATCCGCCGAGGACGCGGCGGGCTCATCACGCCAGCTCGAAACGGCCTCGCGAACCAAGCGGCTGAACGCAGCGTTTGCCGCAGAGATTGCGCCCACGCCGCTCAAATGGCGCTTGGGCGATCCGTTCTTCGATTCGTCTTGCTCGGCCATGCCCGTAACCCATCCTTCGCGTAGTCTCGTGCGAACATGCGCCCTGATGGTAACGCGCGCGCCTTCCTTTCGAAAGGACAACGCGAAACTCGTGTAAAAGAAAACGGCCGTAGGCATGCACCTGCGGCCATTGCAAGCAGCGCCATTAGAACACCGGCAGCACGTCCTGCCCGTAATTCTTCTCGAGGTACGCCTTGAAGTCATCAGACTGCAAAACCTTGAGCAGGGCGGCGGCGTTCTCATCATCCTTCTTGTCGGCGGCAACGCAGATGATGTTGGTATATTGCTCGATAGCAGCGGAATCGGCCGCCTCGTGCGCCAGGACGTCCTTCACGTGATAGCCGGCCTCGACCGCGTAGTTGCCGTTGAACACCGCAAAGTCAACGGAATCGAGAGCGCGCGGGAGCGCAGCGGCCTCGAGCTCCTTGAACTCCAGCTTGTGCGGATTCTCGGGATCCTTGAGCTTGATGAGGCCCTGGTCCTGTAGGAGCAGCCGTGCCCGCCCCTCGCTCGGTAAGGAGAATTTATTCCTCGTCGCTCTTCTTCGTATCGACCAGATGCTTCTGCGAGGCCTCGTACTCCTCGCGCGTCACCACGTCCTCGATGCGCAGGTTGATACCCGCAACCTCCAGGCCCGTCATGGCGCCCAGGCGCTCCGTGACACGCTCTTTGACATCCTCGAAGATCGCCGGGGCGAAGCAGCCGTACTCGATGATAACCGAGATGTTCACGACAACACGATTGTCATCGGTGACCTCGACGGTGACACCCTTGGTGAGGTTCTCGGCGCCGAACTGCTCCTGCACGAAATGCATGAGGTTGCCCTTCATGCCGAGCACATGCGGCACCTCGCGCGTGGCCATGGCAACAATCTTCTCGATCACGCCGTTGGAATACGTGAGGCTATCCTCGGAGTCGTCGTCCTCGTCCAGCTGATCTGCGAGCTTGACTTCCTCATCTTGCATGACCTCGGAGTCCTCCGCGGTATCAAGCGCTTCAGGCTGATCGTTTTCTTGCGTCATCTTGCACTCCCCTTTCGAGCACACAGCCTATCGATGGTGCCCACCGAAGATCTTACCCAACATGCCCGCAGCTCCCCCGCGGCTATCGACCATATGGCCCAACAGAATGCCCACGCCCGAAAACACCGCGATCACGATGGTGTCCCACAAGCCGATGACCAAAATGAGAACGGCCAGCACAAAGCCGACAAGCCCGTACAGGACCGCATGCGGATGCGCATCGGCATATGCCCATGCCCCGCGTCCCACGCCCTGGAAAAATCCAACCGTGGCATCGTGGAAACTCTCTTGCCTGGAGCCCTCAGGCTGCCGCACATCGTCGGGCTCAGCCTGTTCAATCACGGGACGGGGCGCTTTAGCCGCGCCGTTATTCATATCATTCACCGGCTACCTCCCTGGTGACCGTAGTCGTCTTGCTCGGCAGGAAGCACACGCAGACCGTTGCGCCATCCAATCCCAACGCCTCATCGCATGCCCGCTGAACCGCCCGCTGCATGCATCCGGCGAGCTCAGACAGGCTCTGCTGAGTAAGCGCGATCGCCTCGATGCGTATCCGCGCATGGTCGCGCGAAGGCCCGGCGACGAGTGCACGCACGTCCTCGATCAACATGTCGTCCCGGCGTGCGGCGATGCGGGCGATGGATTCGATCGCCTCGCGGGACACCTCGATATCCTCGCTACCGGCGAGCCTCATGCTCCGCGGCTCAGGGCGTTCGAATACCAGGCGCACAATCGACACCAGGACCTGAACGCACACGATCGCCAAGCACGTCAGCAGGACAACGCGAACGGCATCGTCGCGAAGCAGCAGGGCAACCCTATGGCGGTACGGCCCCACCAGCAAAGCGCCCAGCACGGATGAAACAACCAGCGCGGCAACAATAAATAGGAATCTACCGATTCTCTCGATCCGTCTCATGCGCCTCCTCTTTCGCATCGTAGCCATTGCGCCTCTTGTACCCCGTTCGCGCCCATCGCAAGCAGCGCAAACAAGAAAGCGGCGGAGCACTTGAGCGCTCCGCCGCTTAGTATCTCAGCTTTTGCTGGCCGAAGGTTACCGGATTACTCCTCCTCGAGGGCCGCGATAACCTCGTCGGTCATGTCCATGGTGCTGTAGACATCCTGGACGTCGTCGAGCTCCTCGAGACGATCGATGAGGCGCTGGACCTTCTTGGCGTCGGCGGGGGCAACGGCCGTGGGGGTGGTGGGGATCATGGTGAGCTCAGAGCCCTTGACCTCGACACCCTGGCCCTCGAGCCCCTTGGAGACGGCCATGAGCTCGGTGGGGTTGGTCCACACGATCCACTCCTCGCCGGCGTCCTCGTAATCCTCGCCGCCAGCCTCGGCAACGGCCATCATGAACTCGTCCTCATCGCCGGCAGCGCCGTTGGCCATGAGGTTCTCCTTCTTGTCGTTGGGATCGACGATCTGCTTGGAGACCACAACCTGGCCCTTGCGCTCGAACTGGAAGGAAACGGAACCGGTGGTGCCCAGGTTGCCGCCAGCGTGGGAGAAGGCGGAGCGAACGTCGGCAGCCGTGCGGTTGCGGTTGTCCGTCAGGCACTCAACGTACAGGGCAACGCCCGCGGGGCCGTAGCCCTCGTACACGATGCTCTCGTACACGGCGGCGTCGGCACCGGCACCAAAGGCCTTGTCGATAGCTGCCTTGATCTTGTCCTTGGGCATGGACTGAGCCTTGGCCTTGGCGACAGCGGCGGCCAGAGAGGCGTTGTTGTCCGGGTTGGGATCGTTGCCAAGGCGGGCGGCAACGGTGATGTTGCGGCTCATCTTGGAGAACAGGGCAGAACGCTTAGCGTCCTGTGCGCCCTTGCGGTGCTTTGTTGTAGCCCATTTAGAGTGTCCGGACATGCGAGTCTCCATTCGATTCACGTTCGATCCGCGCGGCGGACGCCGTCGGAATCATCACATACATACGTGGGCAAATGATATACCCATTGGCTTTCCTGCGAAAGGGGTTCTTACGGCAACCCACCTAACGCGCACGCGAAAGCGGCCTGGGATGCGCCGAATGGCCACCCGATACAGCGTCACGGCCTTGTCGCACACCTTCGACAGGAGCGATTCGTCGTGATGGAAGTCGAAATAGTCGCTATTGCTCGGACGCGCCATGACCTCGGGACTCGACGCTCGGCTATACGTGAACACGTCGCGCTCGCTCGGATAGAAGCACCCGTAGTAGCTGTTGACGAACGCCGAGAGATAGCAGGGCGGGTCGCGCAGGAACATCGATGCCCATACCCTGAAGTACGCCTGGACATCCCCGGTCATCGCATCCTCGCTGAACGCGTTTTTAACCTCATCGGACTTATCGGGATCATAGCGCGTGGCGAGCGTCCCATACCCCAACACGCTATCGATCGCCTCGCGCTCGGCCGGGCTCACCGAGCCGTCATCGACCACCCCTCGCCCATGAGAAGCCCAGCGTGGAGGCTATCGTGCTTCCGCACAAAGCGGCCCGTCTGCTCAAACGGGATGGACAGCGCGGCATCGGTGTGGCCCGCAAACGACAGCAGCACCTCGCAGCAGATATACAGCGCGCCGGTCGCATGGGGGTCGATATCGCGGATCGCGCCATAGCTTGCCGCCGACTGATCGACCGAAAGCGCAGCGGTGACCAGGAGCGCCAAGAGAAACGCGGCGAAAGTCTGGGTGCCCGGTTACCGGCAAAACCAGGGCGCACGGTCGAAACCGTGCGCCCTGCCGTCAGCGACGTCCGTTGTGGTTCGCTGATCTTGATTCATATACAACTCCGATTAAAGGGAGTTGATCGCAGAGATGACGTTGTTAACCTGCTGCTCGCACTGCTCCATAGTGGGGGCCTCGATCATCACGCGCACCAGCGGCTCGGTGCCGGATGCACGGACGAGCGCGCGGCCGTCGCCCTCGAGGGCTTGCTCGACCGCCGCCACGGCTTCCTTGACCACGGGGCTCTCCATAACGGCGTGCTTATCCTCGACCTCAACGTTCTTGAGCAGCTGCGGGTAAATGGTGAGGGGCTTGTGCAGCTCGGCCAAGGACTTGCCCGTCTCCACCATGGTCTGAATGACGCGCAGACTCGTGCTGATGCCGTCGCCGGCGGCAGCGTACTTGGAGAAAATGACGTGGCCGCTCTGCTCGCCACCCAGGGAGTAATCGTGCTCCTGCATGCAGGCGCTCACGTACTTGTCGCCCACATCGGTGCGCTCGTAGGACAGGCCCAAGCGATCGAGTGCCTTGTACAGGCCGATATTGCTCATGACCGTGGTGACCACGGTGTTGTCGGCCAGCTCGCCGGTCTCGGCCATATGGGCACCGCATACGTACATGATGGTGTCGCCGTCGCACACGTTGCCGTACTCGTCCACCGCGATGCAGCGGTCGGCGTCGCCGTCGTAGGCAAAGCCCACGTCCAAGCCCTCCTCGCGCACGAACGCCTGAAGGCGCTCGATGTGGGTGGACCCGCAGGCCAGGTTGATGTTGAAGCCGTTGGGCTCGTCGGCGATCACATGGACCTCGGCGCCCAGGCGACGGAAGACCTCGGGGGCGATGGGCGTGGAGGAACCGTTGGCGCAGTCGAGCGCCACGCGATAGCCCTCAAGGGAGAACGGCGCGGACTCGATGAGCGACTCGGTATAGCGCACGCGGCCCTCGACGTAATCCACGGCGCGGCCGATCTCCTCGCCCGTAGCCAGCGGGATCTCGGTCTTGCCGTCGATGTAGGCCTCGACCTGCTCCAGGACCTCGGGGGACATCTTGTAGCCGCCGCCGTCGATGAGCTTGATGCCGTTGTCGTGGAAGGGGTTGTGGCTTGCAGTGATCATGATGCCGCAGTCGAAGTCACCGTGGCGCACCACATAGCTCACGGATGGGGTGGTGGTCACGCGCAGAGCATAGGCGTCGGCGCCGGAAGCAACCAGGCCGGCGATGAGCGCGTTCTCATACATATAGCTGGAACGGCGGGTATCCTTGCCAAGAACGACCTTGGTTTTGCGGCCCAGACGAAGACCGTAATACCAACCCACGAAACGACCGATCTTGAACGCATGATCGACCGTGAGGCCAACGTTTGCACGACCGCGGAAGCCGTCGGTGCCAAAGTACTTCAATGCCATAAATGTCCCCAATCATCGGGTGCAGTGATGGATTCACCATACCTATTGCGCACGCCGCTTCGCGCCCAGGGGCGCACTTTCCATGCAAAATCGCTAGTTGATGTCATTTTGAGAGACACCTGTACCTAATTTGACCGTTATTGACGCGGCGTCTTTGCACATATCGGGCAGTACGTTGCAGTCGGAGCGGCCTGATGGCGCTCCTTGCAACTTGACTGCATGCTTTTGTCATATTTCGGTCTTTACAGCAGCCTTCTCATCGTTTTCCAAAATGCGATATTTGCAGATATTAATAATTGTTTATATAAATACATTTTTTTGATAATCGTCGTATTTACCGGACCGGGATGTCCGGACCAAAGACCGAAATATGACAAAAACATGCATCGTTTGGCGGCTCACGCAAAAACATCCCGCGAATGCCCGCGAAACCACTTCCTTCGCCCGTGCCCAAACTGGATCATGAGCCAAACAGACCAGCCAAACGCATGCGGGGCCGCGCCGGACACGGCGCGGCCCCGCATGTATCCCGACCTTAACGATCCGGTCGCATCTTGCGCGGACGCTTTGCACGATATGCATACACCAGGAGCCCGGCGCCGATCGCAATCAGCGGAAGGCTCAGCAGCTGCCCCATGGTGATACACCCGAACAGATACCCTAGCTGGGCATCGGGTACCCGCACGAACTCAATCAAAAAGCGAACGATGCCATAACCCAAGATGAACGTACCGATAAACGCACCCTGGGGAGGAAGATTCTTGCGGCGGCTCATAATATAGAGAACGGCAAAGAGTACGATACCTTCGAGAAACGCTTCATACAACTGTGAGGGATGGCGCGGCATATCCCCCGCCGGGCCCCCAAACACCACGCCCCACGGCAAGTCCGTGGGCTTTCCCCATAGCTCTCCGTTGACGAAGTTGGCACACCGTCCCAAACAGAGTGCCAGCGGCACACCCACGATAGCGACATCGGCCATGGTCCAGGCGGAAATCTTGAGCATGCGGCACGCGATGTAGCCGCCCAAAAGACCGCCTATCAAGCCGCCGTGGAAACTCATGCCGCCCTGGTTGACCGCGAGTATCTCGGCCGGATGCTGGAAGTAGTAACCGTTTCCGTAAAAGAGCACGTAGAAGAGGCGCCCGCCGATCAGCAGGCCGAACACGGCGACAACGGCGATCGTCATGATGTCATCAATCGTGAGGTCGAAGCCCCAACGCTTCTGCGTACGGTAGGCGACGATCGCCACCAGGATCGCACCGACGATATAGGCGATGCCGTACCAATAAATGGTAATCGGGCCGGCTGATATCGCCACCGAATCGAAGCTGTGGTAAAGCTCGTTAAGCACGGTAACCTTCTCATATGAATCGCGCGGATAAAACGAAGGCGCCCGCACCGCCGGCAGCGGAACGCGGGCGCCCATGCACCTGATAGTTGAGGCGTTATTTTGAGCCCTCGAGCGGTTGACCGGCGGTTGCGCCCATCTGGCCCTGGTAGTGGCTACCAAGCTCGGGGGAGCCATACGGCAAATCGACCGGCGAGCTCATACGCTCGAAGGAGATCTGGCCGATACGCATGCCGGGGCGCAGCAAAATGGGCAGGCTCGCCACGTTGGACAGCTCCAGGGTGACCTGACCGGTCCAACCCGGATCGATATAGCCCGCGGTCGAGTGGATCATAAGGCCCAAACGGCCGAGTGAGCTCTTGCCCTCGAGCTTGGCCAAGATGTCGTTGGGCACGGTGATGCACTCGAGCGTGGTACCCAGCGCAAACTGGCCGGGATGCAGCACGAAGGCGTCGCCCTCCTCCACCACGATGTGCTCGGTCAGATCGGGCTGATGGACCTCCGGGTCGATGGCAACATGCGTGGAATTGCGGAACACGCGGAAGTCGTTGCCCAGGCGCAGATCGACAGACGCCGGCTGCACCAGGCCCTCGCCCAAAGGCTCGATCCCGATGCGGCCCTGCGCAAGCTCGATCTTGATGTCATGATCGGAAAGAACCATGATTGCCACTCCTATGCGCGGTGCGCGAACTCGGTCTTAAAACGGGGCGTACTCGTCGTACAGGCCGTTGGCGGCCTCGGCGCCACCGCCCACCTGCTCAACACGGGTTACGCCGGGCACGTGCTCCTTGAGGATGCGCTCGATACCCATGGACAGGGTGAGCGAGCTCATGGGGCAACCGGCGCAAGCGCCCTGCAGCTCCAGCTGGACCACACCTTCGTCGTTGACGCCAACATAGCGCATGTCGCCGCCGTCAGCCTGGAGGTTGGGGCGGATCTCCTCGAGCACCTCAAGAAGGAGCTTTTCGTTAACAGCCACGGGGGCTCCCTTCATACATATCGAATCGTAGCGATGCCGCGCCGTATAGGCGCAGGTCCGCAGATGCTCAAATAATACTACAAATGAAAGGTATCCAATTTTGGCGCGCGAATGCAGGGGACGCGTCTTAACCAACGGTTACATTTTGCGGCATAAACATAACGCCCCGTCGATTGCGCAGCACCGTCGCGCCCACTCCGGCGGTCGGGACCCCCGGCTGCCGCCCGCACCATATCCCGCAACCCGCTTCGCATATTTTGCACGCCCTCTTCTGCAATACACCCAAGCAGAGGAGGGCACATGCTTCATCCTGCATCAGCGCGGCTCGATGGCGCCCGAGCAAACATCTCATCGGCACATCCTGAAAGCACCCGGTCGCGCGCGGCCAACACCGTACGGCAACGTCAACCAACCCCAAGCACCGCGCCGGCAGCCCGCTCCCAATCAAATCTTGCTGTTCACAGCTTGAACAGCTTTGGTAGAAACGGGAGGAGGGTGCGCATGGAGTCAAACGACCGGCAGCGAGGCTGGGTTATCTCGCAAATCGAGCGGCTCATCGAGATGCCGCGTCGCGATATCCAGCGCGCCTGTTACACCGGTGCAGGCGGAACGGGCACCGTCACCCCCAAAGATTCCACCTGGGGCAAACGAGCCTACGAAGTCGAGGACCTCGCGCTGCTGCTCCTCATCAACCTGCGGCGCTCGGACCAGCGCGGTCTCACCGCAACCGCCCGCGAGGTTGCACGCGACCTGCAGCACAGCGATCTTGTCGATCTTCTGCAAGCCCAGCGGGAACGTATAGAGGAGGAGCTCGAGCGGGCCGAGGCATCGCTTCTGCGCGTTCGGGCAGCTCAAGCGGCGCTCTCGGGAACAGATGCCGACGATCAGCTCAAGCGGCTTGTGGCATCCGTCATGCGGCACGCGTACCTCAGTTCGCTCACCGAACGCGACCGCAGCTGCGATCCCATTGACGCGGCCCTCCAGACACCCGGATTCGACCTGCTGCTCGACCTGTGGGCAGGACCGGGATCCTTCGACCGGCTGATCGATGCCCGGGAACAAGACGGTCGCCGCGAATAGCATCGAGCCCCGGTCCATCGCCAGCATTGCACGATGGGCCGGGGCTTTTATCGAAGGCCTACTCGCCTGCCTTTTTCCTTGCCGAATCAGCGATGCCGGAGAACATGCTACCGAGCTTACCGGCAGCCTTCCCCACAGCCTGATTCGCCGCACGCGCGGCGCCGGCTTTGATCGACTCCGCCGTTTTGGAAACTACTTGTCCGGCGGCGTCAACGGCATCGCCCGCAGCTGCACCCGCCTCGGCCGCCAGGCGCTTGCCATCCGCGATGGCCTTCCGCTTCGCCTCTTCCTTCTGCTCAGCTCGGTACACCTGGATATCAGGGGATACTTCGATGTCGATGCCGGATGTAGGCAATCCACGTAAATACACCCGAAGCTTTTCTGCGCCCGGCTTGAACGATGCATACGTCACCGCCCCGGAAACCGCCCCGCCCACGATAGGAACAACTCTGCTGACGCCCTTTGCGAAAGTCTGCTTGGTCACGTTGATACCAATCATACGTAGAACCTTTTTCATGGGCGTATAGAAGAATGTCTTTGTGAGAGCCGCCCGCTCGATGCTCTTGGCGATGCTTTTTTGAGCCACTTCGGTTGCGAACTTCGTTACCGTATTGGCGACCTCACCGACGCCCAACATCACGCCCATCAGAACGATGAGCTTCATCAGTGTTTCGTCATCGACTTCATCGTCATCATTAAGAAAACTCTGCCAGCCATACAAGTACGCCAATTTTTGCTCCACGCGCATAACGTGAGCAAAGTATTGTGCAAGGTCGGCGGGGACGGTCCCCGCCATAGCGATGCCGCCCGGAAGGCCCGCAGCGAAAGACAAACCGGCACACTTTTTCGTCTCAAAATCGATAACAGATAACGCGATCTCATCCAGCTCGCGCGGGGCAATACCGGCTTCAACAGGTGTTGTCGCAATCGCTTCATCCGCATCAATCTCCGGGCACTTCTTTTTTAACTCAGTTCTCAAAAAAGAAGCTCGATCGATTTTCACGGCGTTGAGGCTCGCTGCGCGCTTCATGAGCTTATAGGCAAACTCCTCCGCATCATCCTGCAAAACCTCCGCCTCGACTTCAACCGTATCGGCCGCGCCAGCATCGGTCTTATCTAGCGGGTCAAGCGCTTTCGATTCGATCTCCAAGCTGTCCCTGTCCATTTCCATTTCCTGCCTTTCCATGCCTCCGCGGACTCTGCGCGCGCAAGCGCCACGGCTATGTTTCTGGTTCCATCCAACCCGTTCATGCGCTGAACAGCAAGGTTTGCCGAGCCTGCGCCCCAACAAAAAACGTGCCTCCAGGCGGCCTGCCCGGAGACACGTTTAACCATACGTCCATTAAGTGTCGAGCTATCGACAGATTTCGGCGAGCTGTAGACATACCCCCCCTACGAGAGGAACCCCGCCACAGATGCCAGCGCGATCAGCACGCCGATGATGGACTCGCCGCCCAGTACGCCGGACGCGACGATCGTACCCACCTCGTCACCGGCCTCGGAGCCCCGAGCCCGGCGCACGCGATCGTGCACAAGCTTGATGCCCGCGCCGATGCACGCGGTAATGGACATGTAAAACGGCAGGTAGACGCCCAGTCCGAGCATCATGGCGGGCACGCCGACCGCGTACAGCGCGATGCCGGCCACCAGTCCCACGCCAAACGCCGCCGGGCTCGGGATCCCGCTCACCATCGTAGCCACCACACTCGCCTGCGCCGACACGAACTCCCTGCCCGGGCCGAACGCCTCGGGACCGTATGCCTGCACCAGCACGACCATGACGCCGGCGGCCACGACGGTGCCCACCAGCGCGCCGAGCGCCTGACCGCACCACATGGCGCGCGGGCTCGTACCTATAATGGCGCCGGTCTTGAAGTCGCTCATGACATCGCCCGCCAAACCGCACGCAACCGCCACCACACCGGCGATGTAGAACAGCTTGACCTCGCCCACCTGCGAAACGGCCGCGATGCCCAGCAGCGCGATAAGGCCGAAGATCTCCATGGGGTCGATACCCGTGCGCCCGACCGACTGCGCGCTCATGATCGCCGTCACAAAGGATAGGGCAACCAACGCCACGCACACCAACACGGGGAGCCTCAGCAGTATGCATGCAGTCAACACGGCCGCAGCAACCAGCAATGCCAGCGTGCCCGCATCGAAGCGGCCCAGGTATGTCGGGCGCTCAGAGCCGGCATCCGCGACGCACGCCTCGCGGCTGCCCATATGACGGAACATGCTCGGCAGAATATCCTTGAGCACCACGCCCAGGCCCGATCCCATCATGAGACCCATACCCAGGCTGCTCGCCACGCCCGAGGCCGCAGCAGCATCGCACCAGCCGAGAGCTGTTGTGGCAACGGGAATGCCCACGTTGCCCGCAACCGCTCCTATCAGCCAAAACAGCGCCGGAACGCCGCCCAGCAAAAACCCAACGGCCACAAGCATCGGGGAATTGTAGATGGCCACGCTCGCGCCCGGAACATTCAACGGGAACAGCAGCGTTGGGATCGCACCGGCGGCATCGCGCAGCGCGCACCACGCGCCCGAGATGCCCATGGCGCCGAACAGCTGCCGTGCGACCTTGCCGCCCTCGGCCCCCGCGCGTAGCGTCTCGGCCGCAGCCACGCCGATGGGATACTCAAGATCGGACTCGTCCACAAACCTGCGACGGATCAGCGCCGTCACCACCAGGCCCAGCAACGTGCCCGCAAGCGCCACGCCCAGAATCTGGACCCAACCCATTTCCGTGTAGCCGAGCATCCAGGCAGCGGGCAGCGTAAACGCCAAACCGCCGGCCACCATGGAGCCGGCCGACATGATGATCTGCGTGATATTGACCTCGTTGAGGCTTCTGCGGCCAAACGCCCGCAGCAACAGCAGCGAAACGATCGAGGTGAAGATGGTCGGCCATGGGAGCGCGCCCATTTTGAGCGCGGTGTACACCGATGACGACGTGATGATGACGCAGCCGACGATACCGATGACCAGGCCCGGTAACGACAGCTGCCCGCGCAACGAGGCGCGCGTGCTGCTCCTATGCATTTGTACTCCTTCGTATATCCGCTCCCCCTCAAACGGGAAGTCGGGTTACGGCATTGCCGGTTCAGTATAGAACAGCCGGCCCGTTATCACGAGAAAAACTACGCGCTCGTACAGGCCCGCACGCACGAGAACGAGCATGCCACCGCTCCGCAGCGCAAACCCGTATAATCAGGGAAGCCCATCCGAGGGATCCCAGCCAACGAAAGAACGAACCATGAACTCGCCGATCTTGCTAGCCGTCAACATCCGTAACGACGAGACCGATATCGGCATCCTTACCCGTAGCGCCCCCGGCAGCGACCCCGAACTCGCCGGCTCGTGCACCTATACCACGCCGCGGCACATCACATGCGACGAGGCGCGCGACCAGATCGAGCGCGCCTGCAAGCGAGCCGGACAGTCTCTGGAGGCCATCGCAGGCGCCATCATGTCCTGCGTGGCGCCGCATCTCGACTGCGCCTGGCGCAAAGCGCTTGCAGAGCTCTCCCCCGCGCGCGTCCTCACCATGGGCCCGGGGCTCAAGAGCGGTGTGCCCGTACGTTACAAAAACCCGCGCGAGGTCGGCGCGGACCGCATCGCCGCAGCCGCGGGAGCCCTCGCGGTCTACGGGGCGCCGTGCATTGTAGTCAACTTGGGGGCAACGACCACGTTCGAGGTAATCGACCGCAACGGATCGTTCCTCGGCGGCATCATAGCGCCGGGCACGGGCCTTTCCGCGCAATCGATCGCGCACGAGGCCGCCCAGCTGCCCGTCGTGGACCTGTTCGTCCCCAAGCGCGTCATCGGGCAAACCACGCACGATGCCATCCGCTCCGGGGTCGTCCTCGGCGAGGCGTTCCGCATCGACGGCCTGCTCACCGCCATCATGGACGAGCTCGGCTACGAGGCCCCGGTGATCCTCACCGGCCCCGATGCCGGCAAACTCGTGTGGGCCCTCGATCATCACGGCACAGTGGATGAGACGCTCGTGCTGCGCGGGCTTGCCCACATCTGGACCCTCAACACGGCGAATTAGAGGGCGTTGAGCGTACCCATGGCCGCACCGCGGCGCTCGTTTGGCACGCGGTCGTACGCAGAGCATCCCAGCAATGCCGAGGCGGGACCGGCCGACAACCCGATGACCGCAGCGGAGGTCAGCAGCACAAGCGGAGACGGGAAGCTGCCCAACACACAACGGCACCCTTTAACACGGCGCCTCCCTTCCAATCAACCACGGCGGCCGCCTCCTGGCGGCAAACGTTGATTGGAATTGAAAACTACGACGCAACGACGGGGTCAAGCACTTCCACAATGTACCTCAACAGTTTCCAATCTGCGCGGCAAGCGGAGTCGTGCGACACCTTCCACTGCCATGCATCGGGCGCAGCCGAGCTGCTCACCATTGCCTAATCTTACGATATGGCCAGCGTACAAAAACGCGCCGACCAGGCTGATGCTCGATCGGTGCGTTTGCGTTTACCATGGCGAACGAGTTTGCGTTTACCATGGCGAACGAAGCGGAGCCAGCAGCCCCGCGCTTCTCGTCTTACTTATCCCGACGGTGGCGCAGGCCTCGGCCCAAACGGCGCGCGGTCGCATCGACCTCGGCCTCAAGGGCATCGGACGCGGTGCCGGACCCGCCGCAGCCGCAGCCGCAGCCGTCCGCGCACGCGCTCTCCCCCGCACGGGAGCCCGGCGTGAAGTGATGCGGGCGGAACTTGCTATCCACCGCATCGAGCTCGAGCGGCTTGATGTGCTCCATGGTGAAGCCCTTGCCCGCGCGCAGGTTCTCCTTGGCAACCGAGATCATGAGCTTGATACGGTTGAGCTGGTTGACCTCGCTCGCGCCCGGGTCGTAGTCAACGGCCACGATGTTGCTCTGGGGATGCTGGCGGCGCAGCTCCTTGATCACGGCCTTGCCCACCACGTGATTGGGCAGGCAGGCGAACGGCTGCGTGCAGATGATATTGGGGGTGCCGTGCTCGATCAGATCGATCATCTCGGCCGTGAGCAGCCAGCCCTCGCCCATGTTGTTGCACAGGGACAGCACCTGGCTCGCCTCCTCGGCCAGCTGCGAGATGGGGTCGGGCGCCGAGAAGCGCACGCTCTCGCGCAGCAGGTCCTCCATGGGCTTGCGCATCCAGTCCACCATGCGGATGGCGGCATGCATCGTGGCGCGCGAGGCGACCGTGGAGCCGAGCTCGTCTTTTTGCACGTCGAAGCCGACCATGGAGTACAGGAAGAACTCGAGCAGGCCGGGGACCACGGCCTCGCAGCCCTCGGACTCGATCACCTCGACCACATGGTTGTTGGCCGTGGGGTGGAACTTGACCAGGATCTCGCCCACCACGCCCACGCGCGGCTTGGAGCCCTCGTCCACCAGCGGCAGCTCATCGAACGCGCGGATGGCGTCGGCGCACAGCGCGGTAAAGGAACGGCGGCCAAAGGTCGGCGCCTCCTTGCGAGCGCGGGCCATGAACCGCTCGAACAGCGCCATGGTCGAACCCGGCTCGGCCTCATACGGGCGGCAGTGGTAGAGCATCTGCATCATGAGGTCGCCGAACAGCACACAGTGCACCGCGGACTTGATCATGGGCACCGTGAGCTTCCAACCGGGATTGTGCTCGTCGAGCTTTGCCACGGACAGCGAGATAACCGGGATCTGCGGGTTGCCGCTCTCGCGCAGGGCCTTGCGGATCAGCGCGATGTAGTTGGTGGCGCGGCAGCCGCCGCCGGTCTGGGAAATGACCACGGCGGTCTTGTCCAGATCGTACTGGCCGCTCTCGATGGCCTCCATGATCTGGCCGGTCACCAGGATGGACGGGTAGCAGATGTCGTTGTTCACGTAGCGCAGGCCCGCATCCACGGCCCCGCGGTCGGTGGATGGAAGGAGCACCAGGTTGTAACCGGCGGCACGGAACACCTCTTTGATGAGGTCGAAGTGGATGGGCGCCATCTGCGGACACAGGATGGTATAGCCCTCGTCCTTCATCTCCTGCGTGTAGGGCACCTTGGGCCATGCCGCGCTGGCGGCCTTGCGCTGGGCCTCGAGCGCGTACTTGTGCGTGGCGAACACGGGGGCGTCCTCGCTGGGGGCGACCGGTGCGCCCGCGCCCTGCTCGTAGCTTGTACCGGCAGCCGCGGCCTCGGAGGCGCGCTCGGCCTCCTGGTCGCGCAGGGCGGCCATGAGCGAGCGGATGCGGATGCGCGCGGCGCCCAGGTTGGACACCTCGTCGATCTTGAGGACGGTGTAGATCTTGCCGGAGCCCTCCAAGATCTCCTGCACCTGGTCGGTGGTGAGGGCATCCAGGCCGCAGCCGAAGGAGTTCATCTGCACCAGGTCCAGGTCGTCGCGCATGGTCACCAAGCGAGCCGCGGCGTACAGGCGGCTGTGGTACATCCACTGGTCCACCACGCGGATGGGGCGCTCGGGCTTTACCAGATGCGCCACGGAGTCCTCAGTGAGCACGGCAAAACCAAAGCTCGTGATGAGCTCGGGCAGGGCATGGTTGATCTCGGGGTCGTTATGGTACGGACGGCCGGCCAGCACGATACCGTGCCCGCCGTTGTCCTCGATCCACTTGATGGCCTCCTCGCCCATGGTTTGGATCTGCTCATGGAAACGCGCGTCCTCCTCGTAGGCCGCGTTGACGGCGGTATCGATCTCGGAGCGCGTGAGCTTGGGCCCGCGCACGCGGCCGCGGCCCGCCTCCGCATCGGCCACGCGCTCGACCGCCAGCACGTCGTACAGGCGACGCTTGAGCTCGACCTTGTCGTGATAGGGCACGAACGGGTACATGAACTCGATGTTCTTACCGCGCAGGTCGTCGATGTTGAGGCCAAGCGCCGTGGGATAGCTCATGACGATGGGGCAGTTGTAGCAGTTGCCCGCGGTGGGGTCCTCCTTGCGCTCCCAGCGCACGCACGGCATCCAGATGAAGTCAGGATCCTTATCGATCAGGTTCATCACATGGCCGTGGGAGAGCTTGGCCGGATAGCACACCGACTCGCTCGGCATGGACTCGATACCCGCCTCGTAGGTCTTCTTACTCGTGTTGTCGGAGAGCACTACCGCAAAGCCCAGCTCCGTGAAGAAGCGGTGCCAGAACGGGTAGTTCTCGTACATGTTGAGCGCACGCGGGATGCCCACCGTGCCGCGCGGGGCCTCGGAAGGATCCAGGCACGGGCGGTCGAACAGCAGCTTGTTTTTGGCCGCGAACAGGTTGGGGGCCTGCGTGGCCTGCTTTTTGTGGCCGGCGCCCTTTTCGCAACGGTTGCCGGTGATGAACTTGCGGCCACCGCCAAAGTCGTTGATGGTGAGCAGGCAGTTGTTGGAGCAGCGTCCGCAGCGGGCGTGGCGCTGCTTGACGGTGAGCTCCTCGATCTCGGAGGGGGCCAGGACACCCGACACGCCGTTGGCGCCGGCGCGGTCACGGGCGAGCAGGGCCGCACCGTAGGCGCCCATGCATCCGGCGATATCCGGGCGCACGGCATGCACACCGGTGAGCTGCTCGAACGCGCGCAGGGTGGCATCGCTCATGAAGGTGCCGCCCTGCACGATCACCTGCGAGCCGATCTGCTTGGGGTCGCGCAGCTTGATGACCTTGAACAGCGCGTTCTTGATGACGGAATAGGACAGGCCGGCCGCGATGTCGCCCACCGTGGCGCCCTCTTTTTGCGCCTGCTTGACGCGGCTGTTCATGAAGACCGTGCAGCGGCTGCCCAGGTCGACCGGCGCCTTCGCACCGAGGGCGGCCGCGGCGAACTCCTGCACGCTCATGTTCATGGATACCGCAAAGCTCTCGATAAAGCTGCCGCAGCCCGAGGAGCAGGCCTCGTTGAGCATGATGTGCTCGATCACGCCGTCGCGCACGCGCAGGCACTTCATGTCCTGGCCACCGATGTCCAGGATGAACTCGACGCCGGGCAGGAACGCGCGGGCGCCGCGCAGGTGCGCCACGGTTTCGATCTCGCCGGAATCGGCCTTGAGCGCCTCGATCAGCAGGGCCTCGCCGTAGCCGGTGGTGGTCACATGGCCGATGGTGCAGCCGGCCGGGATATGCGCGTAGAAGTCGGCCATGATGGTCTTGGCGGTGCCCAGGATGTCGCCGTTGTTGTTGCCGTACCAGGTATGCAGCAACTGGCCGTCCTCGCCCACCATCGCGGCCTTCATGGTGGTGGAGCCGGCGTCGATGCCTATGAAGACGCGGCCGCGATAGCCCGCCAGGTCGCCGCGCGGGACAACCTCGGCGTCGTGGCGCGTATGGAACTCCTCGTACTCCTCCGCGCTGGCAAACAGCGGATCAAGACGCGCGACCTCGGAGCCCTGGGTGTCACCCAGGTTGTCGATGGCGTCGATGAGCTCGGTAAACGTGCAGCGCTTGTCCGATTCGTGCGCCATGGCGGCACCGGAGGCCACGAACAGGTGCGCATTGGCGGGCACCACGCGGTGCTCCTCGTCCAAATTGAGCGTGAGGTAGAAGCGGCGGCGCAGCTCGGAAAGATACTGCAGGGGGCCGCCCAGGAAGGCGACGTACCCGCGGATGGGGCGGCCGCAGGCCAGGCCGGAGATGGTCTGGGTCACCACGGCCTGGAAGATCGATGCGGCCACGTCCTCGGGACGGGCACCCTCGTTGAGCAGGGGCTGCACGTCGGTCTTGGCGAACACGCCGCAACGCGAGGCGATAGGATAGATCGTCTCAGCGTTCTTGGCCAGCTCGTTGAGGCCCGCGGCGTCCGTGTGCAGCAGCGTGGCCATCTGGTCGATGAACGCGCCGGTGCCACCCGCGCAGGTGCCGTTCATGCGCTGCTCGATACCGGAGTCGAAGTAGATGATCTTGGCGTCCTCGCCGCCCAGCTCGATGGCAACGTCCGTTTGCGGGATGAAGGTCTCGACCGCGCGTTTGCTGGCGATAACCTCCTGCACGAACTCAAGGCCGAGCCATTGGGACAGCAAAAGCCCTCCCGATCCGGTGATGGCGCAGGTCATGCGCGCACTTGCCAAAAGCGGCACGGCGCCCACGAACAGATCGCGGGCGCACGCGCGAACATCGGTGTGATGACGCTGATACTTGGCGTACACCAGCTTGTTGTCATTGTTGAGCACCGCGAGTTTAACAGTGGTGGAGCCCACGTCGATACCCAGGTGCAGATCCTCGGTGATGTTCTCGGGGTGCCACAGGGCGCCGTCGGGGACTGAGGGCGTTTTGGGCGCGGCCTCCGGCTCGAAAGCGGAGCTCACGGCCCCGTCCATCGCGGGCGTTTCGTTCATATCGTCTGCCATGGCTAGTTCTCCTCCACGGTCTTACTGGTTGATTGAGCTGCTGCGAAACCAGACGCTCCGGATTCATCGAATTTGAGTCCCATGAGTTTGAGCCCATATGCAGGCACGTTGATGTCGATGGGCTGACCGTACAGATCGCCGGGACGGATGAAGGCGATCACGGTCATGATGCGCGCCATGGTCTGCGGGCTCTCCTTGAGACCGGTTTCGAACCACCGCTGCACGATTCCCACCTCGGCGGTGACCACCGACGTGAGATAGTAATGGCGGATTGTCAAGCTGAGTGCAACATCTCCCGGTAGACCTCGTTGGCCGTCCT
>SAMEA3387474__coassemble_1056_pt1 | contig 33074 bp, 26 predicted proteins | sample SAMEA3387474__metabat2_low_PE_017 | metagenome-assembled genome bin SAMEA3387474 (sample SAMEA3387474) | Felis catus | biome: Faeces | place: United Kingdom | collected 2012 | reverse complement strand
GAGCAGGGGACTCTTAATCCCAAGGTCCAGGGTTCGAATCCCTGACGGTCCACCACTTATGTTTCGTGGCTTATCGGAACCACAAGCCGATATTTGGACCGTTAGCTCAGCTGGCCAGAGCAGGGGACTCTTAATCCCAAGGTCCAGGGTTCGAATCCCTGACGGTCCACCATTTACATTTAAAGGAACCTTCGGGTTCCTTTTTTGTTAGCTCAAGCGGGTATGAGTCCAATCAATGTCTCACACCCGCTTGTTTTTATTGGTCAGATCGATTGTGCGGGCCAAGTCTTTGCGTACATGCCCGATGTGAGTCTGCGCTCGAACAGCCCTCCGCAGCCGCCCGTGCACGAGAGTCTTTACGAGATCGGGGTCAGCCGCGCCGCCTCCCACATCGATGACCGTGCCGATAAGGTCGGATTCATCATCCTCGTCTACCGGCGAGAGCGGACCGAGCCCCCATGTCTCCCGGGAAAAAGCTCGAGCCGCCAAAGAGATGTCACGAGCAGGCAAGTGTTACTTCTGCGCCTCTACGGGCGGCTTCGATGGCGGAGATCGTCCCGGCGATTCCAGAGCCGATGACAAGGACCCGCGGCCGGGTAAGCATTCCCACACATCTGTGGCACATTGGGGTTGGGGTGATGGGGATGTTACGGTGAACGGCCGTGGGGTATATGTAGAACGTTCAACGAGAAAGGACCATCATGAAGATCAAAGTGTACGAACTCCGTCCCGATGAGCGCGCTGCGTATCGGAAGGCCGTGGACACGCTGCCGGCCGGTTTTGAAATCTCTTGCGAAACCGCCGCGCTCACGCCCGATACCCTCGAAACCCTTGACGGGGCAGAGGCGATCGTGGCCGTCACTAAGACTCCCATGGATGCCGACAGCCTCGCCGTCTACGCCCGCGCCGGTGTACGCTATATCGCCACGCGTACCATTGGCTTCAACCATATCGATTTGGATGCGTGCCATCGTTTGGGCATTCGCGTGTGCAACACGACCTATCCGCCGTATGGCGTGGCCGAGTTCGCCATCATGCTTATGCTTATCGCCCTGCGCAAATATAAACCGGCCATGTGGCGTCAGCAGGTCAACGATTTCTCGCTGCCGGGGCTGCAGGGGCGCGAGTTGCGCACGTTGACTGTTGGCGTTGTGGGCACGGGTCGTATCGGGCGAGCGGTCATCGATGACCTGCAGGGCTTTGGCTGCAAGATCTTGGCGTACGATCCTTTTAAGAACGAGGAGCTCGAGAAGAGCGGCAAGGCCACCTATGTTCCGCTTGATGAGCTGTATGCCCAAAGCGACCTCATTACCGTTCATATGCCCCTCAATGAGGATACGCGCGGCTTTATCGGCCGCGAGGCGCTTGCCCGCATGAAAGATGGTGTGGTCTTGGTGAACGTGAGCCGCGGTGAGCTCATGGACATGGATGCGCTGACCGAGGGCATCGAGGCTGAGAAGATCGGGGCGCTCGCCATGGATGTGTTTGCGGGGGAGGACGGCATCTACCATGTGAACCGCGTGAACGATATCCTGTCCAATCGCACCATGGCGTATCTGAGGCAGTTCCCCAACGTGGTCTTGACGCAGCACATCGCCTTCTACACCGATGTCGATGTCGACTATATGGTCGAGCAGGGCGTGGCCGGCGTCATCGCGATGTCGCAGGGGGAGTGGCACGCCGAGCTGTAGCCTACGGGCTGCCGCCTGCGGCGTGTGTCTTTGGGGGCATTAAGGCTGTCGTCTTGCCGCCGGTCCGTATCTCCATTTCCATCAAGCGTATGAAAAAAGCCGCCGCTCCGAAGAGCGACGGCTTTTTTGTGCCATATGGCGAATGCGTCAAGACGCGCGCGGCTTGAACTAGTTGTTCAGAGCGGCGTTGACGGCAACAGCGCAGGCAACGGTGGCGCCAACCATGGGGTTGTTGCCCATGCCGATGAGGCCCATCATGTCGACGTGAGCCGGAACGGAGGAAGAACCTGCGAACTGGGCGTCGGAGTGCATACGTCCCATGGTGTCGGTCATGCCGTAGGAGGCAGGGCCGGCGCCCATGTTGTCCGGGTGCAGGGTGCGGCCGGTACCGCCGCCGGAAGCGACGGAGAAGTACTTCTTGCCAGCCTCGAGGCGCTCCTTCTTGTAGGTGCCCGCGGTGGGGTGCTGGAAGCGCGTGGGGTTGGTGGAGTTACCGGTGATGGAGATGTCGACGTTCTCGTGCCACATGACGGCAACGCCCTCGCGGACGTCGTCGCAGCCGTAGCAGTTAACGGCGGCGCGGGGACCATCGGAGTAGGGGATGGTCTCGACAACCTTGAGCTCGCCCGTGTAGTAGTCGAACTGGGTCTTCACATAGGTGAAGCCGTTGATGCGGGCGATGATCTGGGCGGCGTCCTTGCCCAGGCCGTTGAGGATAACGCGCAGCGGCTTCTTGCGAGCCTTGTTGGCGTTCAGAGCCAGCTTGATGGCGCCCTCTGCGGCAGCGAAGGACTCGTGGCCAGCCAGGAAGGCGAAGCACTCGGTGTCCTCGGAAAGCAGCATTGCGCCCAGGTTGCCGTGGCCCAGACCGACCTTGCGGTCCTCGGCGACGGAGCCCGGAACGGTGAAGGCCTGGATGCCCTCGCCGATCATGGAAGCGGCCTCAGAAGCGGTCTTAGCGCCCTTCTTGATGGCCAGTGCGCAGCCGAGGGTGTAGGCCCACTCGGCGTTGGCGAATGCGATGGACTGGGTGTCGTGAACGATCTCGCGAGCGTTTACGCCCTTGTCCAGGCAGATCTGCTCTGCTTCCTCGAGGGAGGCAATGCCGTTCTCTGCGAGGCAGGCGTTGATCTTGTCGATGCGGCGCTCATAGCCCTCAAAAGTTACAGCCATGGTATATGTCCCTCCCTTTCTTTACTCGTGAACCGGGAACACGTTGGCGACGGAGTGGGTCTCCTCGTCGGTGCGCGGGTCGATGTACTTGACAGCGTTCTCCCACTGGCCGTAGTGACCCATGGCGCCGGAGATGGCCTCCTCGGGGGTCTTGCCGGCCTTGACGGCGTCGGTGAACTTGCCGAGGTTCAGGAACTCGAAGGCGATGATCTCGTTGCGATCATTCAGAGCCATGCGGGTGACGTAGCCCTGGGCGAGCTCGAGGTAACGAGCGCCCTTGGCCTTGGTGCCGAACATGGTGCCGACCTGGGAGCGCAGGCCCTTGCCGAGGTCGTCGAGGGAAGCGCCGACGGGCAGGCCGCCCTCGGAGAATGCGGTCTGGCTGCGGCCGTAAACGATCTGCAGGAAGATCTCACGCATGGCAACGTTGATGGCGTCGCAGACGAGGTCGGTGTTGAGGGCCTCGAGGATGGTCTTACCGGGAAGGATCTCGGAAGCCATGGCGGCGGAGTGGGTCATGCCCGAGCAGCCGATGGTCTCAACGAGGGCCTCCTCGATGATGCCGTCCTTGACGTTCAGCGTCAGCTTGCAGGCGCCCTGCTGGGGAGCGCACCAGCCGATGCCGTGCGTAAGACCGGAGATGTCCTTGATCTCCTTGGCCTGAACCCACTTGCCCTCCTCGGGGATGGGTGCGGGACCGTGGTATGCACCCTTGGCAACGGGGCACATGTTCTCCACTTCCTGTGAGTACTGCATGCCTCTCCTCTCTTTCGTGTTGTTGCCTCGTGACCCGCAGGGGCCGGTGAGGCAAACCTGACATGCAAGATGTATTCTACCGCGATTTGTCTACCCCGTATTCCGTGAACGGCGGAAATTCAAAGTGAAGCGTTTCGACTGATGAAAACTCGCGATACCAACACGAACCGATTATACTCCATTGATTCTTGGTGCAATTGCTAGCGCGCGAGGGTACAATCTTAATCCGAGTGAATTTCTAGAGTTTAACCTCGCGGGACATCGCCGCGGGGTCGGACCCTATTGATATCGAGAGGATTATATATGTGCGCATCTCCGTTGCTGAGTGTGAGCAAGCTCACCGCTTCCGTTGACGCCAAGACCATTCTCCACGGCATCGACCTCGATGTCGCTGCGGGGGAGACCCACGTGCTCATGGGCCCCAACGGCGCGGGCAAGTCCACGATGGGGCACGTGATCATGGGCGACCCCGTTTACACGGTAAGCGAGGGCACCATTACCTTTGACGGGCAGGACATCACCGAGCTTACGCCCGACAAGCGCTCGCGCGCGGGCCTGTTCCTGTCGTTCCAGGCGCCCGTGGAGATCCCCGGCGTGCCCCTATCGAGCTTCCTGCGTGCACAGATCGCCGGTCGTCCGGGTCTGGAGATGAAGGGCAAGGAATTCCGCCGTCGCGTGAAGGAGCTCGCCGCAGAGCTCGATATGGATACCTCCTACCTCAACCGCGAGCTGGGCGTGGGCTTCTCCGGCGGCGAGAAGAAGAAGATCGAGATGCTGCAGCTGCTGCTTCTGCAGCCCAAGCTCGCCATCCTGGACGAGACGGACTCCGGCCTCGACGTCGATGCCCTTTCCGTGGTCTCCCGTGGTATGGACGCCTACCGCAAGAGCACCGACGGCTCGCTGGTCATCATCACCCACAACACGCGCATCCTCGAGCACCTCGATGTCGACTGCGTGCACGTCATGGTGAACGGACGCATCGTTCGCGAGGACGATGCGTCGCTCATCCCGTGGATCGATGAGAACGGCTTCGAGTCCTTCGAGCGCGAGGCCGCCGCCTCCTCCGAGCGCTAAGGAGCAACCGTGACCAGCAAGAAGAAAAGCGAGATCGCAGATATCGATCGCAGCATGTACGACTTCCGGTATGGCGAGGAGGGCTTCGAGCGTCTCGATGCCGGCCTGACCCCGGATATCGTTCGTGAGATCTCCGAGCGCAAGAACGAGCCGGAGTGGATGCTCGAGCGCCGCCTCAAGTCGCTCGAGATCTACCACAAGACGCCCAATCCCACGTGGGGCCCGGGCCTGGACGGCTTGGATATGGACCATATCGTCACCTACGTCAAACCCAACACCGAGCAGAAGGCCGACTGGGAGAGCGTGCCCGAGGACATCAAGGACACGTTCGAGCGGCTCGGCATCCCCGAGGCAGAACGAAGCTACCTTGCCGGCGTGGGCGCCCAGTACGACTCCGAGCTGGTCTACCACAACATGCAGGACACCGCCGCCAAGATGGGCATCGTCTATTCCGGCATCGAGGAGGCGCTGCAGGATCCGCAGTGGGAACCGCTCATCCGTGAGAAGTTCATGACGCTCATCCCGCCCACCGACCATAAGTTCGCGGCCCTCCACGGCGCCGTGTGGTCTGGCGGATCGTTCGTCTACGTACCCAAGGGCGTCAAGCTCGACTTCCCGCTGCAGAGCTACTTCCGTCTCAATGCCGCGGGCGCCGGTCAGTTCGAGCACACGCTCATCATCGTTGAGGACGATGCGTCCCTGCACTTCATCGAGGGGTGCTCTGCGCCCAAATACAACGTGGCCAACCTGCATGCCGGCGCGGTCGAGCTGTTCGTGGGCAAACGTGCGCATCTGCGCTATTCGACCATCGAGAACTGGTCGAAGAACATGTACAACCTCAACACCAAGCGCGCCCGCTGCGAGGAGGAGGGCGAGATCGAGTGGATCTCCGGCTCCTTCGGCAGCCACGTGGGGTACTTGTATCCCATGAGCGTGCTGTCCGGCCGCAAGAGCCGCTCCAGCTTCACCGGTATCACGTTTGCCGGCGCGGGACAGAACCTCGACACCGGTTGCAAGGTCGTGCTCGGCGCGCCCGATACCTCGGCAACGGTCGAGACCAAGTCCATCTCCAAGGGCGGCGGCATCTCCACGTTCCGCAGCTCCATCGTGGCCACCCCGGCGGCCGAGGGTTCGGCGGCGTCGGTGAGCTGCCAGTCGCTCATGCTCGATGACATCAGCCGTTCCGACACCATCCCAACGATGGATATCCGTGCCAAGAACGTCGATATCGGGCACGAGGCCACCATCGGGCGCATCGGCGACGACAAGGTCTTCTACCTCATGAGCCGCGGCATCTCCGAGGAGGAGGCGCGCACCATGATCGTGAACGGCTTTGCCAACCCGGTGTCGAAAGAGCTACCGCTTGAGTACGCCGTCGAGATGAACAACCTGATCAAGCTCGAGATGGAAGGGGCGATCGGATAATGGACGCATTGACGTTGAGGCATTCGAGCGCCATGCCGGCGCCTACGTGGAGCTGGCTGAAGGCCAACGATTGCGATCTGCGGATCCCGGCCGGGCTCGAGCGCAAATGCCAGGTGACGATCGCCGCCGGCGAGACGCTCACCGAGACGCGCGCGAGCTTCGAGGGTGCCGTGGCGGCGCTCCAAGCGCGCCTGTACGGTATGGATGCCCCCGAGGACGCTCGTGCGGTGGTCCGCGCTGCCCAGGGCGTCGACCATGGCGCCGAGGACCTGGACACCCCGGCGCTGTCGACCTATGAGCGCCGCGCGGTGCAGTCGCAGGTGCGCCGCGATATCGCCCTTGATTTTGAAACGGGTGTGGGTATCGATGCCCGTGCCTATCTCAACTTTCTTGCCGGCGGCACCGCCGTGCTCGCCTCTGAGCCCGGCGCCGATGAGGTGACCGATATCTGCGTGACCGCCGAGCCGGGCTGCTCGAGCGGAGCCAGCGTGGATATCGTTGCGGCCGCCGAATCGACCGTCGAGGCCACGCTGTCCATCGATGCCGAGGGCGATCAGCCTGCGTTCGCCGGCTCCACCATGCGTGTGTTCGCCGGCAAGAACGCCAAGGTCAACCTTACGGTCTACGTTACCGCCGGTTCCGGCGTGACCGTTGTTGAGGACGAGGGTTTCGTGCTGGATGATGGCGCGCGCGTAACCGTGAAGCATGTGGTGCTGGGCGGCGGGTTTACCGCAACCGGCTTGGCGGCCGACCTGCGCGGCGATACCTCGCGCATCGATATCGACACCCGTTACCTGGCGCGCGGCGATGAGCGGCGCGACTTCAACTATGTGATTCGCCACCGCGGCAAGAGGACCGTGAGCAACATGGATGCCAACGGCGTCCTCGCCGGCACCTCCAAGAAGTCCCTGCGCGGCACCATCGATCTTATCCATGGGTGCAAGGGCGCGGAGGGCACCGAGCGCGAGACGGTCCTGTTGGCAAGCAAGGGCGTCGACAACAAGACGGTGCCCACCATTTTATGCGATGAGGACGATGTGGTCGGCAACCACGGTGCCACTATCGGTCATGTGCGCCCCGAGCAGCTGTTCTACGCTGCCTGCCGCGGGCTTTCGCCAGAGCAGACCGAGGCCCTGTTCATGCGTGCCAAGTTTGAGGATGCGGCTCTGGCCGCCCCGACCGATGAGATGCACGATAACGTGGTGCGGATGGCCAAACAGCTTATCCCGGATTTTGAGGAGGAACTCTCATGATCGATACCGAGCATGTGAACTGCGAGACATGCACCGCCCCGCAGGGTGGGTTTTTCGACGCGTCCGATGAGGCGTCGCGTTCCTGGCCGCGTATCGACCTCGAGCTCAATCCTTATAAGAGCGATTTCCCCCTGCTGGCAAGCAAGCCCGAGATCGCATTTTTGGACAGCGCGGCCACTGCGCAGCGTCCGGCCTGCGTGCTCGACGCCCAGCGCCGCTTCTACGAGACCATGAACGCGAATCCGCTACGCGGCCTGTATTCCCTTTCCGTGGACGCCACCGAGGCCATTGCGAGCGTGCGCGCGCAGGTCGCATCCCTCATCGGGGCGTCCAGCCCGAATGAAGTGGTGTTCACGCGCAACACCAGCGAGAGCCTCAACTTGGTGGCTAAGTCGTTTGCCCCACATGTGCTCAACGAGGGCGACGAGGTCGTCATATCCATCATGGAACATCACTCCAACCTCATTCCCTGGCAGCAGGCCTGCAAGGCCGCGGGCGCCACGCTGGTGTATCTATATCCCACGGCCATCGGTCAGATCACCGATGACGAGATCGCGGCCAAGATCGGCCCCAAGACCAAGATCGTTGCCGCCACGCATGTCTCCAACGTTTTGGGGTGCGAGAACCCCATCCGCAAGCTTGCGGATGCGGCACATGCCAACAATGCCTACATGGTGGTCGATGGTGCGCAGTCCGTCCCGCATATGCCCGTGAACGTGGTGGAGCTGGGAGCGGACTTCTTTGCGTTCTCCGCCCACAAGGCACTCGGTCCCATGGGCGTGGGCGTGCTGTGGGGCAAGATGGGGCTGCTCGATCGCACCGACCCCATGCTTACCGGCGGCGAGATGATCGATTCCGTTACCGAGCAGGGCGCCGTGTGGGCTCCCGTTCCGGAGAAGTTCGAGGCGGGTACGCAGGACGCCGCAGGCATCTATGCCACCGGCGCGGCCCTTGACTATCTGGTAAACCATGTGGGCTACGACAACATCCAAGCCCGCGAGCGTGCACTCGTCCACTATGCCATGAGCCGCATGGTGCAGCTTCCGTTTGTGGATATCATCGGTTCCATTTATTGGGACCAGCATCACGGCGTGATCAGTTTCAACGTGCGGGGCATCCATCCGCATGATGTGGCGAGCATCATGGATATGCAGGGTGTGTGTATCCGCGCCGGGCATCACTGCGCGCAGCCGCTCCTCACGTGGCTGGGCGTTGAGAACCTGGCCTGCTGCCGCGCGAGCTTTGCGTTCTACAACGACAAGCACGATGTGGATGCGTTCATCGATGGCCTTGAAGCCGTGTGGGCAACGTTTCATCCCGGCATGTAACTGATTGATTCCGGCCGCGATGCCCCCCTGGCGCGCGGCCGTTTTGGAGGAACCATGGGTAACCTGTACAGCTCGGCGAGCTTTATGGAGCACAGCTCCCATCCCGATTACAAGTATGAGATGGATGGCGCCACGCATTCACACGACGGCATCAACCCCAGCTGCGGCGATGAGCTCACGCTGTCGTTGCGCATCGAGGACGGCGTCATCAAGGAGGCCGCGTTCACCGGCCATGGCTGCGCCATCAGCCAGGCGAGCGCCGATATCATGGCCGAGCTCATCACCGATGAGACGGTGGAGGAGGCGCGCCGCCTGAGCGGTCTGTTCCTGGCGATGATCCGCGGGGAGGAGCTTTCCGAGCAGGATGTCGAGGATTTGGACGAAGCTGCCCAGCTCAAGGATATTTCCCACATGCCCGCGCGGGTGAAGTGCGCCGAGCTTGCATGGCGCACGCTCGATGGCATGCTGTCCGAAGACGTGGCCGAATAGGGGCGGGGAGGGCATATGCTCATCACGTCAAAGGGGCGATATGCCCTTAGGCTCATGATCTATATAGCGGCGTTTGGCGGTGTCGACCATAAGGTCTCGCTGCGCGAGGTTGCAGAGCGCGAGCATATCTCTCAGAAGTATCTGGAGCAGCTGGTGCGGCCGCTTATGCACGAGGGACTGCTCAAGAGCGTGCGCGGCAAGGGCGGCGGGTATGTGCTTGACCGTCCTGCTTCTGAGATTCTGGCGGGCGATATCCTGCGTGCGGCCGAGGGAGATCGTTCTGCGGTGGCATGCGATGGTATCGATGGGTCGTGCGGCCGTAGCGGGCTGTGTTCTACGGTGAAGTTTTGGACAGGGTTGGAGGACGCGATCGACGGATACGTTGACAGCGTGACCCTGGCCGACCTTGCCCGCGTGCCCGATTTGGACTGGACGATAGAACGATAAGTATATTGAGGTGACTATGACTGACGATTATCCGTTGCTTCGCTGGGTCCGTAACGCCTGCTGCCTGGTGTTTGCGATCATCCTTGCACTGGTGCTGTTCTATGCTCCGGGGATCGAGTTCTTCTGCGAGAAGAGGCTCGTTGTTGAGCGGGGCCCGGTTCTATTCTCCTGTGCTCTCATACTCGGTCTCTTGCTGATTATTGCTGTTTGCATTTTTTATAGATCAGATTGCGCTAAGCGTACGCTTGGCCCACGGGGATTTGCGCTCTATGCCTCCATTTCAACAGCTGTTCTTGTGGTGCTGCAGCTTGTCCTCATTTATTGCATTAGTTTCAGAACGGGTTGGGATGTTGGATGGTTGACATCGGGACCTGGCAATGACCCTGCATTGGTCGACTATCTTTCACGTTATCCAAATCAGCTGTTTTTGCACTCCCTCTTTTCTCGCCTGATGCCCTTAGGTGCTTCCCTGGGTGTTAGCGGATATTTATTTCTAGAGGTTTGCTCGGCTATAACTGTGACCGTTTCGCTGTTGCTTGTCTTGTATGCCGTTCGTTCCATGGTCGGTCCACGTGTTGCTGTTGCAGCCCATCTTATCTCTGCCTTTTTTATCGGCCTTTCTCCTTGGATCGTTATTCCGTATTCGGACACTTTCGGCATGCTCATGCCCGCTGCGACTCTTTGGGCATATACATGTCTGAAAAACAAACATCTCCAGCGTTTCCTGGTCGTCCTGTTCTCACTTATTGGATATTTGGTTAAGCCGACTTCCTTTATTATTCTCCTCGGTATTTGTGCTGTGGAGGGGTACCGATGGATTAAGAATCGCAGCGAGTTTACATTAAGGCGATTCCTCCAGAGTTCGGCTTGCGTTATCTGCGCCGTCCTGATCATGCAGCTCGTTTCCCTTTTGGTCGTGAGCGGCACCCCTAGCTTGGATGAAACAAAAGCCTTTTCCATGACGCATTTTCTGATGATGGGAGCCAATGAAGATGCTGGTGGTGGATATAGCGGCGATGATGTTGCTATGTCTGCAAATGCATCCGATCCTTCCGCTCGTTCCAAACTAAACATCGAGACGTTTATTAAGCGCGTTGGTTCGCGTACTTTTTCTCAGAATATCGATTTTGGATTGCATAAGCTCATGGCGTCTTTTGCGGATGGTACGTTTGCGTGGGGGTGTGAAGGTAACTTTTTTCTAGAACAGCACGGACGTAGCCCTGCCCTTCAGTCGTTCTTCGGCGTCTTTCCATCGAGCGAGGCGGATGGGGCTATCTATGCACAGCTCTGTCAGATCTTCTGGTTATTTACGCTATCCGGATTGGCCCTTGGCTTTGTTTCCCGCGATGTTCACAGGGGTGAGGTTGCGGCGTATTCCGCTCTCATTATGCTGGCGGTCTTCCTGGTCATCTTTGAGTGTCGCGCCCGGTATCTACTGCTTTACATGCCATTCTTTGTTGCATTTGGCTTTGTGGGATGGGTCAAGACGGGTCGTGCGGTATTTCGGCGTTTCGTATCTCATCAATAAAAAATGCTCCCCTGTTGCGTTAGACAGGGGAGCATTTTTATATCGATCGATATGGTTGATTATGCGAACTGCTGACGATACGCTTCGCAAACTTCCTTGACGGGGCCGTCCATGCGGAGGTCGCCCTTTTCGATCCACACAGCTCGGTTGCAGATGCGTTCAACCTGCTCGATGGAATGGCTGACAAACAGGACGGTGACGTTGCCGGAGTCGATGAAGCTCTGGATGCGCTTCTCGCACTTATCTTGGAAAAATACGTCGCCGACCGAAAGCGTCTCATCAACGATGAGGATATCGGGCTCGGTGACCGTGGCAACGGCGAAGGCGATGCGCGCCACCATGCCCGAGGAGAAGTTCTTCATAGGCATATCGACGAAGTCGGGGAGCTCGGCAAAGTCGATGATCTCCTGGAAATGCTCGTTGATGAAATCCTCGGTGTAACCCAGCAGGGCGCCATTGAGATAGATGTTCTCGCGAGCGGTGAGCTCCAGGTCAAAACCGGCTCCCAGCTCGATCAGCGGGGCGATATTGCCGCGGACGATGCATTCGCCTTCGCTGGCCTCGAGCACGCCGGCGATGATCTTGAGCATGGTGGACTTACCCGAGCCGTTGGTCCCCACCAGACCCACGACCTCGCCGCGGTTGACGGTGAACGAGATGTTCTTGAGTGCCTTGAACTCGGTGAAGAACAGCTCATGGCGCATCAACTTGATGAAGTACTCTTTAAGGCTGTTGAGCTGTTCGGACGCCATGTTGAAGATCATGGTGACGTCTTTGACCTCTACGGCCGGCTCGGTGCTCAAAGTGGCAGCAGATTCGGACATGTCGGTCTCCTAGATGTAGAGGATGAACTTGTGCTCGCCCTTGCGGAAGACCGCATAGCCGATGGCGAGTGCGATGAGGGCCCAGGCAACACACATAAAGAGGGTGAAACCGCTGGGCATGGTCTGATACAGGAAGATGTCGCGCATAAACGCCACATAGTGGTACATGGGGTTTGCGTACATGATCACCTGAACCGCCTTGGGCATGAGGGCGATCATGTCGGTGGACCAGAATAGGGGGGTGAGGTAGGTCCATGCGGTGATGACTACGCTCCACAGATGCATGACGTCACGGAAGAATACCGATAGTGCGGAAAGGAATAGCCCCACGCCCATGCAGAACGCCATGAGCAGCAGCAGACACACAGGCAACAGGAAAAGATGCCAGCTGGGAACGATGCGGAACCACAGCATGACCACTGCTACGGCGATCAGCGAAAGAGCGAAGTTCACCAGCGCGAAGAGGGCTTTTTGCACCGGGAATACAAAACGGTGGACTTTGACCTTTTTGAGCAGCGGTGCCGCATCGATGATGGAGGACATGGCGGCCGTGGTGGAATCGCTCATAAAAGAAAAGGTGATGTTGCCCAAGATGAGGTAGAGCGGGAAATTAACGATACCCGCACCCTTGGTCATTTGGGCGAACATGGTGGAAAAGACCGTTGCCATAACGATCATCATGAGCAGAGGGTTGAGTACAGACCAAACAACGCCCAGCACGCTTCTGCGATACTTGAGCTTGAAGTCTTTGGTGACGAGCTGCTTGAGGATGAAGATATCCTTTTGGATATCATTCTTTGCGTGGGAAGCAACTACGCCTTGGGATTTGGTTGCCACGAGCACTACTCCCTTTATCGTTTGTATGACAACGGTTCATTTTAGCACGGGGTATGGCGCGGCACGGGATTTGCACGGACCCTACTCCCTGTGGAACAGCTCATTCCAATCGGATGCGGCGAGTGTGGTGCCAACGAGGATGATAACGCAGCAAATTACCGATACCATGCTCGGTACGGTCCCTTGCAGGATGAATCCAAATACTACGGCCCATGCCGAGTAAGAGATATTAAGCGCCATCGCCTTGGCTGCTCCGATAGTGCCGATCCCTTTGTAATACATAAGATAGGAGCAGGTGCCTGCCGCCGCCGATAGGGCTATCACGCTCGTTGCGATTGACGGGAGCGCCTGAGCCGTGAACCCCCAGGCTCCAAAGATGGGTACGATGAGGATTCCATAGACGATGGCCGAAGCGGTTTCCCTAATTTGTAGGGCGGTTGCATTGTCAACGGCATCGTCGCGCATGCCCCATGCGCACAAGACGGCTTCGGATCCCCATCCGATGACGGCGAGAGCCGCTCCTATCAGTCCAACGGTCGGGTTTCCAAGTTCAGTTGAACTTGCGGAAACGTATCCCATGAACATAACGCCGCAAAGGGCAACCAGTAATGCGGCTACCTGCCTTGACTCCATGCGTTCCTTTAGGATGAGAAACGAAAGCAGAGCACCGAGGGCCGGATAGAATGCCGAGATGATGGCCGTATATGCAGGACCGATATTGTTGATGGCAAGCACGTAACCGGTCATGCCGATGGGGCCGCCCAGCATGGCTCCCAGGATAACCACGAGTGCGCTTTTGGTGCGCAAGGCGCGCAGGGTGTTCCCGAGACGATGTTTTATTCCCATGAGGATGAAAAGCCATATCGCGCAGAAGGCATCGTGAAGAAATGAACTGGCTATAGCCGCGAACGCGATCGCTTCGGCCGTTCCGAAGTAAGGGGTCATGGTGAGCGCGATGCCCAGGATAACGGTGTCTAGTCCCCAAAGGATTCCGCTTGCTATGCCGTAGCGCATGCGCCCTCCTCATAGAGATGGATTGTGGTATCCAAATATTTATCTGCATATTTGTAATACGTGTACAGGTACTCGCCTACGTAGCCGCCCTCGGCCTCTTTAAGAAGCGACCATAGGTACCAACACCATCCTGCGAGTTGAACATGTGCCAGGTTGTGGCGAAGCTCCTCTTTCGTTGGCGTGCGGCCGAAGTAGGCTTCGAGCGCCGCCGCGATCTCCCTGTCATCGAGCTCGCAGCACACGCAGAAGGTCCCAAAGTCATTCGCATAATCGCTCATGCCCGCGTATTCCCAGTCGATTAGATAGTATTTATCGTTCTGGTCAACGAGGAAGTTGAGCATGAAGAAATCGTTGTGGCATAGGCACTTCGGTGCCCGGTCAGCCTGGACAAACGATTCCAGACGGTCGACCTTTGCGGCCATTTCGGCGTAGCCGGGGATATCGATCGGGCCTCTTTCCAGCAAGAGCCTCTCGTATCGCTTGGCCTCGCGGTAGAAATCAAACGACGCATCAACTTTGATGTCACATTGATGTAGCCGGTGGGCCATATGCATCGCATGCGCCATCTGTGCAGGATCATGCGGATCGAGCTGCTTGCAGTTGGGGATGAACCGGCTTATCTTCCACCCCTTTTCGGGATCCTCAAAAATAAACGTGTCATCCAGTCCGATGGACTTTGCTGCAGTCTGGGCCGCCACCTCGCCTTTTCGGTCGATCATGATTTCTGTGCCTACGCCGGGGTGTCGATAGACGTATTCGCCGCTATCAGTTCGAAAATGGCATGATAGATTGGTTAGGCCCTGTTTGAGGGGGTACACATCTCGGATTTCTGAAGTGCTGCAATCGAGCACACTGGCGATATTGTTGAAGATGTCCGTATCGACATTCTCGATGAAAGCCGGATCGAACTCTCGTAGCTCATCGAGTGAATCGAATTCGTTGATGACGCCGCCGGGATATTTGCGGATTACCATATCGAGCTCGTTGATATGGTCGATGTAGAGCTCTTCCCACAGCTTGCCCTTCGTTTCCTCTCGATCGTATTCGTCTTCGAGAATGCGAGTGAACTTATGTGAGAATTGTTTGTCGAAATATACATGCCCCAGCATGTACCAAGCGTTGCAGCCGCCGATAGTGACCGACTTGATGCGTCCTTGCGGTCCAGTTGCGATGCACCATTCTTTTGTTTCGCCTGGCGCAAATTGTGCAGAATAGTATGCTCTGTATACATAGGGTTCAAAGGGGTTCTCGGTGAAGTAGTCATCGCTTGAACAGACATAGGTGTTGGAGAGCCTGTCTTTTACGCACATGAGCGAGGCATTGTTGTTTCGTGTAGCGTAATCGTTATTGATGACGATCGATACCCCGAATTTGCTTTCGAGATAGAAGAAGTGGCTTTTCTTGTATCCAACGACAACGGTGATATTGTTGATTCCCGCTTCCTTCAGTTGCCTGATTTGGCGTTCGATGAGGATTTCGCCGCGCACCTTGAGCAGCCCTTTTGGCTTCTCATAGGAGATTGGGGCGAAGCGGCTGGAAAGCCCCGCAGCCATGATAATTGCGTTTTCTACCTTGTAGGGGTGAAGCGCCTCGAATCCTGCGGCTGAGATTGATCCGTTTTGAATTAGGCCTTGGTCCTCCAAAGTGCGGACGGTTTTATTGATTGTCCCTAAAGATAAGCCTAGACATTTCGAGAGCTCGCGCTGCGATGCCCCTCCTTGAGTCAGTCGAATCTGGTTGAGAACTTTAAAATCGTTTTCAGAAAACATATCATCCCCTGTTCATATTTAAATATAAGCAGATTATAAATGAACATATCTATTGCTGCAGGCTGAGGGCATTTGCGAGGCTATATCGAACCATGTTGTCGTATAGTTTGCAGTGTGTAAGCTCTCGGTAAGGATTACCCGTGGTTTTTAAAATCGCATTGGCAAAGCTACAGTCAGATGAACTTGAGATACTCAAGGCGATTGATGCCTTTTGCAAAGAACATGGGATTGAGTGGTTTATCGATTCCGGTACTGTTCTCGGTGCCGTTCGCCACGGTGGCTTTATTCCCTGGGATGATGATATCGATATCGGTATGCTTCGAAAGGATTACGATAGATTCATCGATTTGGCGCAGGCGTGCTTTCCTAGGGGGTTCTCTGTTCACACATGTGCTAATACCTCGGGTTATGCCGGTATGTTCGCCAAGGTTTACCTCGATGGAACCCTCTTCGAGACGGCCGAGACGCAAGAGGCGGGCCTTTCGCAGGGGATCTTCGTTGATGTTTTCCCCTACGATTTCCTCTCATCAGATGCGGAACGTTCAAAAAAGCAGCGATCTGGCGCACGATTGTGGCAGAGTATTTCGTATCTGTATCATTCGGGATCCATCGTCGTTCCTCATAAGGGTGCTCTTGGTGCAATTGAAAAGGCTGCGTGCAAAATCGCCCACCCTTTGATCCATTGCCTGTTCAGTCCGAAGGTAATTGCAGATAAGTTTAGCGCAGCGATTCAGTGCGATGGGGGAGATGCGAGCAAAGACGTTCTTCCGTTCGCTTGGCCCAATGTTGAGGGGTTGCCCGTTGATGTTTTGGTTCCTGCTGAATCGCTTGCTTTCGAGGGCATTGAGTTTCCAGGGCCACGCAATGCGATTCGATATCTTGAAATCATGTACGGAGATTGGAACACGCTTCCTGCGCCTGAGGATCGCAGGACGCATCTCCCACAGCGCCTGAGGTTTTCCGACGGCTCGATGTGGGAGGAAGATCGCGTCAGCGTCTTTTAAACCGTTCTTTTGTTTGTATCGCTATTCCAATGAGGCTTATTGCGATAGATGTAAGGGTTGCAAGGATGAGTGCAAGCGTCGCTCCATTCATCCCCAGAGCTATTACCAATGGGTGTGAACTAACGAGTGAAACGATGAGCGCCGCGACTCCTCCAATTAACATGAGTCTGAGCGACCGGACCGCAACTAAAAGCTGGCTTAAAAAGCCTGCGATTCCGAGGAATATCGAGCTGACGATAAGTGGTGTTAATAGATGCGAGTAACTCGCGACGGTGGAGCCGTAGAGTAAATTGAGGACCGGCCTTCCCAAGAGGAGTCCGCCGAATATGGCCATAATGCCAACCAAAGCGATACCGCCGATTGTGACGACGCCGTATTTAGCGAAAGTTCTCTTGTCTTTCTGATGAAACGCTTCTGCAAAGTATCCGATTAGGGGATTGTAGATATAGGTTGCGCCAACTTGAATAATTGCAACTGGGGTGGCGACTGATGCGTAAATGCCCAAGGCGCTATCGCCCATAATCGTCGACAGTGACTGCCTTGGCAGGGAAGCGAATGCACCGTTTGCCATATTTGCTACTACAATCAGGGCGCATCCGGATAATATCGCTAGAGCTTTCTTTTTTGTGATGCCAAACTTGATTTCATAGAGGGATCTTGCTTTCGGAAGGTCATATAGTAGGCCAACTGCAAGTGTAAGAAGGGCCATGGCACCGATGGTGATGGTCAAATTGTCGGTTATTAGGAAGAAAGCTATAAATCCTAAGAGCGATAAAATACCTTGTGCGGCAAGGGAAATGCCTATAAAGTCCATTCGATGGGCCCTCTGGTCGGCAGCATGTAGGATATCGAGTACCGTTGCAATGCCTTTATAAATGGCATAGATCGCGATGGGAGCCCATGCGTTGCTACGGCACGTGAACATCGCATATACGGTTGTAACTATAATCGTAGCGCTGCTGGTTAAAGAACATAGGGTCACGTATTCTCCGATTGAGAACCGATCTTCCATTTCGGTAATTATGTAGGTATATAGACCAAAGTTTGCTATTGGGGAAAAGATTGCGTAGACAGACATTGCTAATGAGTAAATGCCTGCAGAGGCCATATCTGATGCGAGTCGTACAACGAGGATGCTGATAATCCACTGGCATGCAAGTCCGATGGCAGACCCCATCATATTCCAAAGCATATTCTGTTTAATTGTAAGCCCGGATGCGGTTTTATCTGTCACGTGAATTAATCCTCATTACCCATTGCTTTGTTATAAAACTGTTCGAGCCATGCGGCCGATTCATTAATGCTGAAGTGCGCTCGAATGGCATCTTTGGAACATGATGCGCGGTCCGCAATGGGCTTGCAAAGCAGATCTAGGGCTTCGTCTGCCCAGATTTGTGGACCTAATGAGAGGGGGAGAAACCTCGAGGCATCAGTTATGGCTGCGAGTTTTGGAACCCCTGTTGAAATGAGGCAACGCAAGCCGTTTGTCTGCGCTTCAACCACGGCATTTGCAAGCCCCTCTTTCGTCGAAGGAAAGATAAAGACATCCGCGGCGCACAGTAGATCTGCAACATCTTTGCGGATGCCAAGAAAAGATATCGAGTTAGCAATATTGAGCTTGGAGGCAAGATGCGCGAGGTCTTCCTGCAGTTCTCCCTTTCCAACAAGCAGGAGTTTCGCAGTCGGCATCCTCTTAAGGATGCATGCGAATGTTCGGAATAGAAAATCATGATTCTTGATGGGGGTGAGCCTTCCGACGTGAATGAACACGGGCACATCCGGCTTTAGTCCAAGGACGTATCGCGTCTCGCTCCTCGTTTTGGCTGAAAAAGTGAATTTTGAAACATCGATGCCGTTTTGCAAGACGTGAAAACGGTTGCTGGATACAACGTCTTTGCCAAATCGGTCTAGCCCTGCCTGCTCAGAGCAGGCGAGAAAAAAGTTTGAGTATTTTTTGATGTTCCTTGTGCAGAGGCGGAAGGCAGCTTCGGCCGGGCTTAATGGGTAATTCTGCGCATGACTGTGTGCGATTGTTATTGCACCGGATTTTTGAGCATAGTGAAGATATACGGTTGCGGGCAACGCAATGTGTCCATGTACCAGTTTATATTTATGCGTTTTGAAGAAATCCTGGCATGCTTTGCGGTAGGTCCAATAGTTAAAAATATTGTAACGGGGGATCTGGTATATACGGCCCCCGAGAGCCTCTATCTCCTCGTCATAGTCGCAGCCAGTGTCATTTACGAGGAAATCAAATTGATATTTCGTTGTATCGATAGCCCGGTAAAGATTCATGATGAGCGTTTCGGCACCGCCACGATCCATTGCCCCAATAACATGAAGTACACGAGTTGGTTCTATTGCCATTAGCTATCAGCCTCGTTGTTCTGATCGTGACGGTTGTTGAGGGCTACTTCTTGCGACAGTTGAGTTAGTTTGGAGCGCAGTTCCGATAGCTCATTTTGTATGGAAAACTCTCTTATGAGCAGGAGCCCGATTACAGCTACAAAAATGAGGTTTGACGGTGATTGGAATCCGAATAAGTTAGAGAAAAAGTAAGCGATTCCCGGAAAAATAGCGATTATTAGTAGGCAGACACAGAGGAAAAGCCAAAAAAGCGAATCAGACGTGTTGATCTTTGACGTGCGCAACCGATGCATGACGAAAAGGAGGACGATAAGGGCACATGCCACAATTGTAAAACGCAGGACAGGATTCATTCTTATCTCCTAAACCAAAGTGAAAACAGGATAGCAGTGCAGGAGTTCACCATGTATGAAATGGATTTTGAGAGTGTGAGATAGCTTTCTCCTGCCGTGCGCTCTCGCATGACTACTTGATGTTCGACTACTTTGGTGTTCTTTCTTTTGATGAGGAAAGCTATTGTGTCGGGCTCGGGGGAGAGGTCGTTTCGAAGCGCGAACTGCGCAATCTCTGCCTTGTTGTACATGCGCATTCCAGATGTTGGGTCTTTAATCGTTGTGCCGGTTGTTATGCGAATGAGCAGTGAAATTAGATTTGATCCGAGCATTCGAAGCGTTTTTGGTTTTTGTTCGATTACGAATCGAGATCCGATGACGATCCCCGCATCGGCATCATCCATCGCCTGCTCAAGCTCACAAATATATTGGGGCATGTGCTGCCCGTCGGCGTCAAACTGAATTGCATGGTCGTAGCCATGACGGTACGCATATTTCATGCCTGTTTGGAATGCGCCTGTTAGCCCGAGATTACAGGGAAGATCGATCAAACGGTAGTTACGCTGACGGCAGATGTCCGCGGTTTTATCCTTAGATCCATCGTTAACGATAACGTAATCATAGTCTGGAGCAATCGCCTTCAGCTCCTCGACAGTGCTTATTATCGAGTCTTCTTCGTTGTAAGCAGGAATGATGACGAGTGTCGACATATCGTCGCGATCCTCACTATGCTTGGTTATAGTTGCATTTAGATGATACGCCATGATGTAGTACCATTAGTTTTATTCACTGTTCTTACGTAGCTTTTGGTGCCCGATAATTTGGGATGGGTATGGCTTCTTACTGTATTTTTTCTGCTTTGTATTTGCCCCATATGGGGGGAGTGGAACGTTTTACAGATTCTCTTGCACGAGAACTCTCCTCGATGGGTCATCATGTGACGATTATTACGAGCAAGGTCGATGAGTCGCCCTCATATGAGAGTATCGGTGAAAGTATTGTCATACACCGTCTCGACTCGCTTTCCCTGATGGGCGGTAGACTACCGATATATAAACCCTCCGCGCGTAACCGCGAAGTGCTATCAACCCTCGCGCGGAATCAATTTGACGGCGTACTCATCAATACAAGGTTTTATCCGCTGTCTCTTGTGGGGCTGTCCTTTGCTCGTAAATGCGGCGCTCCTGCCGTCGTGCTGGACCATGGCTCCGCTTATCTAACGTTCGATAATCGCGTTCTTGATATGATTGAACACGGGTATGAACATGCGATCACGTTTGCAGAGAAGCTCTTCCATCCTGATTTCTATGGCATTTCGGAGCGCAGCTGCGAGTGGCTGCGCACTTTTGGTATTAGGGCAAAAGGCGTTATTCCAAATGCCATAAATGCCGAAGCTTTCCGAGGCCAGGCATCGGGCAGGGACTTTAGAAGAGAGCTTGGCATTAATCGGGATACGCTTATGCTCGTGTTCACCGGACGCCTTATTCCCGAAAAGGGTATACAAGTGCTGCTTGATGTCATGTCGGGTGTTACCCAGTATGACGTGCAACTTGTTCTAGCAGGTGAAGGTCCATTGAGGCCTCTTGTTGAGCAATCGGGACTTCCCAACGTCCATCTTGTTGGAAGACTTGATAGCCCAGATATAGCGGCGTTGCTTCTGCAGGGTGATCTGTTTGTGCTTCCATCGCGTTCCGAGGGTTTTTGCACCTCGCTGCTTGAGGCGTCGGCTTGTGGAACCCCTTCAATTGTTACGGACGTGGGCGGTGCAAGGGAGCTCATTCCAGATGAATGTTATGGCTGGGTTGTAAATGAGGACGGGCCAAGCTCTCAATCTTTTTTTGATGCCTTGTCGGCTTATGTAACCGAAGGCTGCCGACATACTCTCGTTGCGGAACGTGATATTTCTCACTGGGTAGAAGTCAACTATTCGTGGCATAAAAGTGCCACAACCTTAATCGATGTATTTTCAAACTATTGCTAACTTGGAGTAAGGGGGATCGATTTGTCAGTCGTTTTCTATAAAAAGATTGCTTTGCTGTTATGCATTGCCATCGCTGTTCCAGCGTTTATTTTCATGCCAATTAACGCGGCGTTCTTTTTTTCATTCTTCGGAATCGGTTTTACAATCTACGCCGTTTATATTATTCACCTTTTGATCCAATGTGGGGTTCCATTCGAACGGGATCTTTTTCTCAGGCGAATCGTCTCTATGCTATTGGGCAGTCTATTTTGCGGAGTAGTTCTAGAGTGCCTCACCATAATCGGTGATCCGGCTACATCAGTTCTGTCGCTGCGATCCTGGAGCTTTATCCGTGCTCTCGTGTTTGCTTGCGTGGCCTTCTGTTTTATATCCGGTGCTTGTGCATACAAGATTTCAAAAGGTTTCCCCGAGCACATCGAAAACCCTAATAGTCCTTCAATGCTAGTGAAAGTGCGTTGTTATTTTTCAACTTCGGTTTTTGCTGCAGTTATATTGTCGTGTCTGGTTATTTTGTTTAATCTGGTCGTATCGTACGCCATTCGCATTTTCTTCGATGGTCAGTCGGCCAGGATGGCTTTTCTTCTACTGATATCTTTTGAGGTTGTTATCGCCTTTATTACATATAAAGGCGGCCTGCTTCGCTTCTATAATTGTGTCTTGCTTTGTATCATCTTAATCGGATCATTTATTAGTTTCGCACTTCCGCCGATTACAGGTTGGTCATGGGACGATCGGATTCATTACGACCATGCTCTAGGCCTATCGTATCTCGGCAGGTCATCGTACGATTCATCTGATGAAATTCTTGTTCATGTCCCATGGTCTGTACCTAGCATTCCCGAGCTGGGCACCGAGCAAATGAAGGATGCCGAGTTGTCTGTTGCCAGTTCCTATGGCTCGACGGCTGCGGATTATAAGATTTCAAACGGTTTTGTTTCCCCGGTTGATCAGTCTTCACTAGCTGTAATGTCAACGGTTGGTTATATTCCCTCTGCAATTGGTCTTTGGACGGCCAGGCTTTTACATTTGGCGAGACCTCTGCAGTTTATCCTTGGACGTTTTTTTAATCTGATTTCATATGCCGTTTTGTGTGCTTGGGCTATTCGAGTCTGTCCGCGAAAAAAGACACTGGTTGCTGCTATTTCTCTTTTGCCGACTAGCGTTTATATTGCTGCTCAATATTCTTATGATGCAATGGTTACTTCATGGCTATTGTTCGCAGTTTGTTTTTTGTTAAAAGAGTTGTATCAGCCGGAGAAGCGACTTGGTGTTGGTGCCGGGTTTATATTATTTCTGTCATTTACCTTTGGCCTTGCACCCAAGGCAATCTATTTCCCACTCCTTGGCCTTATGCTGCTGATGCCAGATGGTAAGTTTAAGGACCATCGTTCGTGTAGAAACTTTAAGATACTCGTGACGGCATTTGCGTTGGTGATGATTCTATCCTTTACGCTTCCTATGCTATTTTCGACATCTGCCCAGGCTGGCGATGCACGCGGTGGATCGGATGTCAGCGCTATCGGACAAATCATTTTTATTCTTCAGCATCCCATTCAGTTTTTGGGAGTTCTCTGGAGGTTTATTATTCAATATATTTCTCCGGTTGTGTCGGATCAGTATTCTATCTTGTTGGCTTATTTGGGTATGGTAACCTCTCGCTTCGCTTGGCTTGCCACGTGCCCGCTCATCATTCTGGTTGCTTGCGTAGCGTCTGGTGATACGCCAAATAAGCGAATGTTCTCCAGGGGGAAAGCACTCTTTGTGCTCTTTCTCGTTCTTGTAACGGTTGCTCTTGTTGCGACTGCTCTGTATGTCTCCTTCACCCCTGTTGGCCACTGGACCGTTAATGGGTGTCAGCCGAGATATCTGATTCCCTTGATTTTCCCTGCCCTATATTTCTCAAGGATTTTGTTAGCGGGTGATTTCAAGGTAGAGTCTTTAAAGCCGGGCGTTGCTTCTGCTTTCTTAATGTCGTTCATATGTCTCATTTCTTTAGAGAGCCTAGCTGTGTTCTAAAAATCTGCATATGCGTAAACGGCGTGTTGCCTCATAAGACTATGTTCGTACTTGGTTTTCATTTGTTGAAAAACTACCTTGTAGATCATTAAGGAACGGCCGGTTGATCAATCAACCGGCCGCGTTCGTTTTCGCTATTTATCCAAGCCTGTAATAGTAAACCTCGGGCTCGTGTCGCGTTATGTTCTTGTTGAGATACGGATCTCCGTTCACATAGTACTTGGCCCATTTATAGCGCATATAAGATGCTTCTCGAAGGAATCTAATCTGCTTCGTTTCATCGTCTTCCGCCCCGCGCGAAATGGACTCGTAGTGATACATCTCAACTTCGGGTGTGTAGACGACCAATTTATGAAGGCCCCTGACTTTGAGGCAGTAGTCGATGTCGTTGAACGCAACGGCTAAATCTTCCGTGAATCCACCGACCGACTCGAATACCGAACGTTTGGTCATCATGCAGGCTGCCGTCACAGCGCTCAGGTTTTGCTGCGCGTCAAGCAGGGCAAAGTAGCCCCAGTTGTCGCGGGGAAGTGCCTGTCCAAGATGCCCGGCAACGCCTCCGGTTATGCATACGCCGGCATGCTGAATCGTGTCGTCCGGATAGAGGAGGCGCACGCCGACAATTCCCACTTCCTGACGAGCGCAATTGCCCAGCATCGTTTCGATCCAATTGGGCGTGATGACCGTGGTGTCGTTATTGAGCAGGAGCAGATAGTCGCCTCTGGATTTCTCCGCACCATAGTTCATGAGCTTGGAGAAGTTGAACTCATGCTCCCAGTACTCAATGCGAACAGTGGCGGCATAACGCTCTTGGATCGTTTCGTAAAACTCGAACGTCTCGTCTTCGGTACTGTTGTTCTCGATGACGACTATTTCGTAGTTGTCGTAGGTTGATTTTTCCACGATGGAATCGAGGCATGCCTTCAACAGTTCGATGTGATCCTTAGTGGGGATGATGATTGATACGAGTGGATGGTCGCTCGGAACATCGTACTGAACTTTATACGTGAAGGGACGGCGAGAAAGGGAAACGGTTCCCTTAATACCTAGCCGATCGAGATGTGCCTGTACGGCGCGAATACCCGCCTGCGAAGCGTATGGCTTGCTGTCCGCATTGGCTGCGGTCGAGTTTTCGCTTAGGCGCCAGTGGTACAGGATGCGCGGAATATGGGCGACATGCCGTGCGTGCTCTATTGCCTGCAGCGTCATGTTGTGATCCTGAGCGCCGTCGAACTCCTTGGTGTTGGGTTCAAGGGTCTCGAGTAGCGATTTGCGGATGGTTAGCATATGGCAGATGTAGTTGTTGTTCCTCAGCAAATCGAGGTTGAAATCCGGCTTGAAGAACGGCTGTGCATACACCCCGTCGGGCATCAGCTTGTCTTCATCGCAATAGAGCAGGTCGGTATCCACACGTTCGTTGATTGCCTCTACGTAATGGAATAACAGGTTTGGTTCGAGGACGTCATCGTGGTCGAAGAAGCTGATGAAGTCTCCCTTTGCAACGGCTATGCCTGCATTGGTGTTCCCCGAAATGCCGAGATTCTCGTGAACCGTCTCGACAACTATGCGAGCATCGCGCTTTGCGTAGTCGTTGACAGCCTCGGCAAGCTCCGTATTTTCGGGACTCGCGTCCACCAGCACGAGCTCCCATTTTGCATAGGTCTGATCGATGACCGACTCCACCATGTCCTTTAAGAAATGTAGGGGCGTGTTGAAAAGCGGTACGATGATGCTGAATGTGGGTTCGTGCTCGAAGACGACGAGTCGCTGCGCGTTCAATTCTCCTTCGGTGGGCCTATTGTCTGCGAACCATTCAGGATAGGTTGGATCGATCTGCGCATTTTGCGTCTTGGCTTCAAAGTCACTGATCAAATCATTCATTTGCGGGATGTCGAGAACCTCGAAGCTGTTGAATAACGGATTGTCTGCATCCTCAACGATAAAAATGTATCGGTGGCCGCGATGGGGGAGTACGATTGAAAACTGCTGCTCGTGCATCTTAATGAATTCTGAACTGGTGGAATGCGTTTCGCACGAACCGGCATAAGTTATCTGGCAATCGAGTGAATCGAACTCATCGCTATATACCTGAATGGAAATACTGTGGCGTGATGCTTTCGGACAGATTACCGATCCGTGAAGAATGATTTCCTCTCCATGGGGGATGCACTCGTAAAAGGCCAGTCCGCTCCTCTGGCGGGAATCTGATTCATCGATATCACGTATTTCGCCGCAGAGCGACTTGTGGAATTTGTAGTTATAGCGCGATGCCCATTTAACCTGATCTGGTCGGAGGACATCGCTAATAATCTCGGCACCACGGTTCCTGATGGAAACGAAGATGCAGCGCGATTCGACAATTGGGGTAACGAGGACTGCTTTGCAGTTTGAATCTTTTGCGTAATACAGGGAGCAAGGAATTCTAGTCCCGTCGTCCAGCCGAGCGCAAGTAATAAGCTCTTCAACGTCATCGGTCTGGTCTAAATCTAATTCCAAGAATATCTTGCCATTGCCACGACAGACTTTTCTATTGTTCAGTATCATTCAGAATCCAATCGAGTTGCTTGGTGTAAGAGGCTATCTGCCAATAAGTCTTTTTATTTTACGAGGTATAAAAGTTATAGCCCGTCCGATTCGATACGAGAGCGACTTTTCCATGGCTTGAAGCGAATGCCGGAGTTCGCAGGCTTCGTTGTTTACCTGAGCGACTGCAATGTTGCGTTCGTGGACGGTTGTAAGGGCATCGCGTAGTTGTCGAATAAGTTCTGACTGGGTAGATTCTATGCTCCTCAAGTGCTGTGCATAAGATCTCACCAGTTCGGTCCATATGATATTTCGGCTTTCGCTTAATGTCGGTGTTTCTGTACCCCGACAGTCCTGTTCAAAGCAAGAGCGCCAAAAGCCGACGATATCAAATGAGTAGATTTCCTCTATAACACGCCTCCCCACTGCCCCCTTTTTTCGGGCATACTCTTTGTCAAGTAGTATATGCGCCAGTTTGGTCGCGGCTTGTTGCGAATCATCCTGAGGGATGCGGTCTATAGCTGGGTTCTTTTGAACGAGTGTCAAATAGGGAAGATCATATATGACACATGGAAGTCCCGCTGCCATAGCTTCGGCCAATGCTAGGGACCAGCCCTCCCTTTTCGATGTGAGTAGGTAAGCGTCTGCTTGCAAGTATAGAGCCTGCATCTCGTCAGATGCCCTCGGGCCCTCGATAAGGACATTGTCCTTTAAATGGTGGGCAATAATAATCTGCTCTAAGTGCTTTTTATATTCGTCTTCAACGGGGCCAATCATATGGATTACGGCATCTGGCACCAACTTAACGAGGTTATCCATAATTGGGATTACTCGCTCTGGGCACTTATCAACATGTAGGCGTGCGGGCCAAATTATATGGTGTCCGTTAAGAGGAGCCGTCTCTTTTTGCATGGGCTCTGAGGGTGGATTATATGTAGCCACCGAGTTTGCATTAAAAGCTGACCAGACCATCCGATCAGACTCGCTGAGACTGATGATGCGATCGGCAAGTGAATAGGTAATTGGTAGCTCGGCATAGCTTGAGGGCATATCGGCGTCCAGGAAAAAGAGCGAGAAGGAGCTTTGAATATACAGATAGGCGAGGGCTCCACAGGCTCTGGTTGTCATCAGGTCGAACGGGAGCGCGTCGGAAAACCATTGACAGAAGACGATTGCATCTAGGTCCATCAGCTCGATTGTATCGACTAAAGCCTTAGATCTAGTTGCGTACGTTTGTCCGTCAATATCGGTGTAGCTTGGAACCTGAATGTGGCTCACTCCATCAGGAAGGTCCTGTCCCTTTTCTTTTGGCAGGGGGTTATTCGTGATGATTGTTGTGCTGTAGCCTGCGCTCTTTAGTATTTCTGCGAGTCTGCAAGTGACGCGTTCCCCACCGCCTATCCCGAGATCATGGAAGAAAAAACCCACGTTCTTTACGAGTTTTGGTTTCGAAATGGTGCTATGCGGACGATCTTTGAGATAAGAAGTGAGGTCTGCTGGTCGTTTCCAGTACTCCCGCGCAAGTCCATTGATGGACTGAATCGATTGTGCAGCCTCTTTATGACCCATCATTACGGCTTCATCTCCCGCGGTTCACATAGTTTTTCTGTCGGCTAAAAAGACCATGAATCAACGTTATCGCGATTGCTATCATACCTAATTATTAATCCCGTACTTTAGTGTGAAATGGAGATTTATGCACTCACGTTTAAGCTGCGGAATCGTTTCCGCCTCTATGATGATTGCCCTTGCTTGTGTTGCTCCAATTTCTGTTGCTGCTGTCGAGTCGGTCGGTGGTGCTGAGCAGATTGAATACGCTAGCCCCGACTACAATGCTCCTACGGATTCATATGCAAATAGTTGGCGTTATGAGGACGGTGTTCCGAATAATGCCATCTCTACTTTTGCGGAGGAAGCAAATACCTGGTCATATTCCAACGGTGTGTGGCATTGTTCTAACGGAACGTCCGTGTCGGGTGCTCGCGCTATGGGTGTTGATGTTTCGCAGTGGCAAGGCGATATCAACTGGGCACAGGCAAAGGCCTCGGGTGTCCAGTTCGCCCTCATCCGCGCGGGCTATGGCGGAAATATCTCCTCTCAGGATGACAAGACCTTCCTGCAGAATGTTCGGGGGTGTATTGACAACAATATTCCATTCGGAGTTTACGTCTACTCATATGCCGTTGACGCTTCAGAGGTTAGGGGGGAGGCCGAACATGTTATTCGACTGCTCAACCAGGCAGGCCTAAATCCTTATCGACTTTCTTATCCCGTCTATCTCGATCTTGAGGAGCAGGCAAAAACCGATCGGCCCTGCGTGAAGGTCGATGGTCAGCTGCGGTATCTTTCTAACGATGATCTTGCTTCTATCGCGTCTGCCTTTGCTTCCCGTATACAGGAAGCCGGTTATGCCCCAGGCGTATATGCAAATCTGAAATGGTGGAACAACTATCTTACTAGTCCCGTGTTCTCTCAGTGGAGCCGTTGGGTTGCACAGTATAACGTTACGTGTGATTACAAGGGTTCTTATGACATCTGGCAGCGCTCGAGCAAGGCCTCTATTCCGGGTATTGCGGGTAACGTGGATATCAACTTCAGCTTTGCCGATCCGCTCAACGTTCATCCCACGCAGGATACGTGGGGTAGGATTTACGGGCAGGATGAGTTCGATACCATGAAGGCAATTGCAAAAAGCGGCTGGAGCTCAAGTGAATCCGCAGTGCTTGCAACGAATGCCACCTACTGGGATGCTTTGACGGCCAGCGCGTTGGCCGGCGTGCACGATGCCCCCATTCTTCTTACCAACGGTTCCAAGCTGTCAAGTCAAGCACGATCTGCTATTTCCGAACTCGGTGCACGCACTGTGTATGTGTGCGGTGGTCCCATTGCAATCTCCAACGAGGTTGAAGCCGAACTCAAAGCTATGGGTGTTTCCGTTGTTCGAGTGGCTGGATCCGACCAACAGGATACTGCGCGTAAGATAGCGGCTAAGGTTCAGGAGAAATACAAATCGGACACCTGCATTATTGCAACAGACTGGAAGTTCCAGGATGCACTCTCTATCTCTCCTTATGCTTATCACACCAAGTCACCTATTTTCCTTACGAACTCGGGGTCAAACGTTCTTTCCGATGCAACTTTGAATAGCATCAAACGCGCCGGTTTTAAAAAGGCGGTTATAGTCGGTGGCCCGATTGCGGTTGATTCGACCGTAGATGCCCAACTTAAATCTGCTGGTGTCGGTTCCGTTGAGCGTATTTATGGCCAGACGGAGTACGAGACGTCTCTTGCAATTGCCAACTGGGAGATCTCCCATGGCATGACTGTGTCTAATATGGCGGTTGCAACGGGCACGACGTTCTTTGATGCACTATCTGGTTCAGCGCTGTGCGGCAAGGATAATTCCGTACTGGTAATCTGTTCAGATTACAATAGAGTTTGTTTAACCGATTTCGTTGCAAAGCATCGCGGTCAGGTTGAAAAGGGCAGGGTTTTCGGCGGCGAAATCGCTGTCTCAAGGTCAACCTGGAACGCATTGTTACGTTCCTACTTCGGTTAAGTCTATTTTTAAAGAACCCATCGATATCAAGATCGGTGGGTTCTTTATTTGCGGTATTATTTCTAGGGCTAATTCGGGGTTAGGAGCCGCATGTTGAAAAAATATCGAGGCGTCATTTTGTCGATGATGGTAGTTGGTCTACTTGCCGCACCCGGCGTTTCCTACGCCGAAGAGTCGGCGACAACCGGCGGTGAGGTTCAGGCTGATCAGGCGGCTGCGCTTCCTGCTCAGCAGGACCAGGATGCCGCGAGCGAAGAGGCTGACACCGATACCTCTGATACCGATTCTGAGAAATTAGTTGATGATGCGGAGAGTATCGTTCAGGATGCATCGGTTAACGACGTCGTTGAGGAGCCCATTCCATCACCGGTGCCTCGTTCTGTTTCCGGGTGGTCTCGTATTTTTGGTAAAGACCAATTCGACACCATGCAGGCCATTTCCAAGACGGGATGGAGCACGAGTGAGAATGTAGTGATCGCCACCGATGCAACGTTTTGGGATGCCCTTGCAGCCAACGCACTTGCCGGCGTGCTCGACTGTCCTGTTTTGCTTACGCGTAAAGATAGCCTTTCGTGGCAGGCAAGGGATGAAATAAAGCGGCTGGGTGCAAAACATGCCTATATTTGCGGTGGACCCATTGCCATTGCGTCCGGTGTTGATGCCCAGGTTAAATCTGCCGGCTGCTCAGAGGTCACACGAGTTTACGGGCAGGATCAGCAGGGGACTTCGCTCGAGATCGCCAAGCTTGTTCAAAAGATGAAGCCTGCAACCCAGGTAATCGTGGCTACCTCTACCACGTTTCAGGATGCGCTCTCAATTGCGCCCTACGCATATGCAACGAAATCGCCCATTCTCATTTGCGCCTCTGGCTCCAACACGCTGCTCTCTTCCCAATGCGATTTCATTGCCCATTCTGGGATTAAGAAATCTGTGATTGTTGGCGGCCCTATCGCGGTCTCCAATTCTGTTGAGGGGCAACTTAATTCCGCTGGGGCAACATCGCATGAGCGTATTTATGGTCAAACCGAGTATGAGACGAGCGACGCGATTGCACGTTGGGAGCTGAATCATGGCATGAACCTTACCGCTCCGGCCGTTGCCACGGGCTCCACTTTTTATGATGCTCTAGCAGGAGCGAGCCTTTGCGGAAAGAACGGATCCGTGCTCGTAATCGCGTCCACCTACAATCGCTTGCCTTTGACCTCTTTCATCTCTGACAATCGCGCTTCCATATCGGGCGGCTATGTCTTTGGCGGAGAGATCGCTGTCTCCTCAAGTGTCTACCACACGCTTGAGTACTGCTGGAAGAACGGCTATTCCAACGATTACGCCACCGATGAAGAGGCTCCCTACAAGGCCGTCTACAACTATGAGTACTATCGAGCCAACAATCCCGATGTAAAGCAGGCGTTCGGCAACAACCGCCAGGCAACGCTCGATCACTTCCTCAACTCTGGCATGCGGGAGCGCCGTCGTGGTTGCGAGGGCTTTGACGTGCGCTCCTATTACAACCAGTATGAGGACCTTCGTCGCGCCTTCGCTGTGAACTGGCCGGCGTACTACCGCCACTTCATGGAGCATGGGCAGCGCGAGGGGCGCGCCGGTACCGGCTGTGGGACCGTCTCCGGTTGGCAGTATCACAACGTTCCATGGCATGGTCAGCCCAACAACTTCTACTGCGGTCCCACTTCGGGCCAGATGATACTCGAGGCGGCCGGCAAGTGGGGCTCCGCCAACGGCACGCCGCTCAATGTGTGGAACGTAGCCAAGTACATGCATACCGATGCCTACCATTTCACCAGCTTCAACGATCGCTGGTTTGAGCGCGGTATGAACGATTGGCTTGGATATCGAGCATATACCACGCTTCATACTCCTTCTTATGGTGCGGCCCGCGATGCGGTTATGCGTTCGTACGATCGAGGGCTGGCGGCTGCGGTCGACGCACAGGAGCGCCGCGGCGGCCCGCATTTCAACGGTCACAACAACGGCACGTTCTCCCACATCATGGTTGTGGACGGCTACAACAACGCCAACGATCATGTGATCATCGCCGACCCCGGCGCGAAAGTCCTGTGGGGCGGGGCGAGCCAGAAGTTTGAGTACCCCAGCTTCAATAATTTCATCACCACGTATTGCCAGCATGAGATTATGGGGGACGGCAAGCAGCATATCGGTATGTACGTACCGGTGTAACAGATCAAAAGGGGAGGGTTCTGTCGACATGGTTAAACGCAAGCGCGTGCTCATTGTCTCTGCTGTATTAATTGCGGCTGCGCTTTGTGGCGGTGCCTACTTGTTTTCGCGTCTCCATGGCGATGCACGCAAGGACACGGTCGAGCCCGATCAAAACGTGGAGGTCTTTGACACCCCCTCGGCTCAAGATGCCAAGCAGAACCCCGCCCTTCCTTTCAAACTCTTGGGAGCCGACCCTACTGCCCCCATCCTCGAGGTCCAAGATTCGACCCGTGAATCCTCCTGGAAGGTCGCGTGGTCTTTTGGCGGCGATTTCTCCCAGATAGGCTCGTTTCCCATTTCCAGTAACAAGGTTTTCGGCTCAAGCTCTAAAACGCCCGATGTCCTTACATCTTATTCTGCATCGGTTATTACCGAGCGCGGGTCCAAGCCCGTATCGGATGTTTCCAAAGACCCTTATTATGAGCCCCGCGATGGGTCCGGCTCCGAGGATGGGGCAACGTGGTATTCGGCCACGCTCAACGAGTCGTATCAGGTCGGCATCAACAATTGGCAGCTCAGCTATTGGGACTCCGCATCCAACAAGACCAGGGTTCTCGATACGGCCGTGGAGCTCAATGGCTCAAGCGATACGCCCGAGCTCCCTGGCGAGATTATTCCGACCATGAACGATGACGATGTTTTCTACGCATCCAGCGTTAAACGCGGGGACTCCTGGTCCCCCCAGGTTTTGAAATATGATCTGAAGAGCGGGAAGCGCAGCATCGTTGGCGCCGGTAGTTTTCCTTGGGCTGTGGACGGCGGCGTCCTATACGCGACCGACCGTATAGAATCGAGCGACGATATGCTCGGTTACTCCCGACTCGTCTTTGATGGCGGCGATGGCGAAAAAGATGTACTGACGGTCGACTCCGCGCAGTCCAACTGGTGTATCTCGGGCGTTTGGGCCTCTAAAAAACTCCACGTCGTCGCTTTTTCAAATGCGGTTGAGCCTTCTGGCTGCTATGTGGGGATTTGGGGGGAGACGTTCTCCGATCCCATCTCCTGGATCCACACGCTCAGCCCTACGGTCATAGGTTCCATCTCGGATAGATTCTTTACCTGGGGTAGCGGCTCGCAGCTTGAGCACGCAGAGATGTATGCCTTTGATGCGCAAAACCCGTCATCCGTAACGCTATTGGGTACTGCGCCGGGGTACTCTCGCCCTTCGGTTTCGAGCAATGGGGATGCCTTGCTTGTTCCGGTGTACGGCGGCGCCGACTCCGCAGTCTCCTTCGATGTTGTGCCCATTCGCTGAGTCTGCTCCGGGATTTCTCTGATTTGGCAACAAGCGGTACAATTGCAAATCAGTATTGATTCCAAGAAGGAGCTTTTCCATGAAGGGCATCATCCTCGCGGGCGGCTCTGGCACCCGCCTGTACCCGCTCACCACCGTCACCAGCAAGCAGCTGCTGCCGGTCTACGACAAGCCGATGATCTACTACCCGC
>SAMEA3387474__coassemble_1035_pt1 | contig 36127 bp, 30 predicted proteins | sample SAMEA3387474__metabat2_low_PE_017 | metagenome-assembled genome bin SAMEA3387474 (sample SAMEA3387474) | Felis catus | biome: Faeces | place: United Kingdom | collected 2012 | reverse complement strand
GGGAGGCGGGCCTGATCCTCTCGTAGATTTGTTCAAGAAGGTGTTGCCACATCACTCGAGGCCCAGGTCGGAGGCGACGGCCTCGACCTTCCTGGTCGAGATGGCCGCCGCCCACATGTCGCACACGGCCGACGCGAGGGCCGTGTCCGTGCGCGACCAGCGCGCGACCGCGTCCTCGGGGAAGTACGTCCCCTCCCTGAGCTTCGGGATCCTGAGCGTCACCCGCCCGACGCACGTGTCGAGCCGGCGCTCGCGGTAGCCGTTGCGCGGCACCCCGAGCTCCGAGGCCTGCTCGTCCATCACGGCGTTCAGCAGCCCCTCCAGCAGGGACCTGAGCGCGGCGTTGATGTCGATGGTGCCGTCGGCGCGGGTGCCGGCGGCGGCGAGCGCCTCCTCGTGTACAGTGTCCATAGCGGTCGTTCCTTTCTCCAGAACCGTCTGTTGTGGTGACTACGATTCTAGGGAACGGCCGCGCCCTTTCGGGCGCCGGCCGGGATGCCGGCTACACCAATTTTCGGGACGCGTCCGAGTATGTCGGGCGGTTTCAGAAAACAATACGAAAAACCTCAAGTTTGAGGACGCGAAGTTAGGCTTGAGAGCGTTCGACGGCCCAGATGTCCACAGGGCGCTCCGTCAGAAGGCATGGGCTCCCGTCAGACGCCCAACCTCAGGTCGCGCGCAACCTCCGCCGCGCATGTGAGCGCATCGGCGATGGCGGAAACCACGAGCGAGGACCCGCTGCGTGCATCGCCGGCGACGTATACGGGGGCGCCGGCGGCGCTCGCCGACTCATTCGCATCGAGCATGATGCAGCGATGCGATGCCCCACCGACGGTGACCGGCAGGTTTCGTGGCCCCGTCACCTTGACGTCGAGCGTTTCGAACAGCCGCGCTTCGGGACCGGTGAACCCGCATGCGATGAGCACCAGCTGCGCGGGAACGATCCGCTCCGAGGAGGCGATGCGGCGTGGTGTCCCCTCGCTCCAATCGAGGTCAACGACGGTGAGGCCGCTGACCGCGCCGGATGCGTCGCGCTCGACACGGATGGTGTCCACGGCCCACTGACGCATCTCGCAGCCCATGAGGTCGATCGCCTCCTGCTGGCCGTAGTCGGTTTTTTTGACGTTGGGCCACTCGGGCCAGGCGTTGTCGCCGCGGGGGGTCTCGGGCGATTCGGGCAGGAACTCGAGTTGGCGCACCGAACGGGCGCCCTGGCGGACGGCGGTCCCCAGGCAGTCGTTGCCCGTGTCACCGCCACCGATCACCACGACGTCGAGCCCTTGTGCAGAGATACCGGGGGCCTCGTCTCCGAGAAGGCCGCGCGTCGCCTGCGTGAGATAGTCGAGCGCGAACACAACTCCCGGGCCGTCGGCCGCCTCGGCGGTGATGCCTCTGGCCTCACGTGCTCCGACGGCGATCACCACGGCGTCGAGGGACTCGATGAGCTGGTGGGCTGCCGCTGGATCGGCGACGTCCGTTCCGAGGAGGAATTCGATCCCGAGCTCCTTCATGAGCGCGACGCGACGCATCACCACCGATTTCTCGAGCTTCATGTTGGGGATGCCGTACATCAACAGGCCGCCGGGACGGTCATCGCGTTCGAAGACAGTCACGCGTGCACCGCGACGGGCGAGCTCCCAGGCGCATGCGAGGCCCGCAGGACCCGACCCGACGACGCCGACGCGCGGGGCGTCGTCCCCGGCGGGCTCGAAGCACTCCGGCCCGCCGTGCTCCCACACCCAGTCGGAGATGAAGCGCTCGTTGTCATGGATGGTGGTGGGCTCGCCGTCGACCGTCCCCAGGTTGCAGGCGGCCTCGCAAAGTGCGGGACACACGCGGCTCGTGAACTCGGGCAGCGGCGAGGTCAGTGCCAGGCGCTGCGCCGCCTCGTCCATCCTTCCGCGGTACACGAGGTCGTTCCACTCGGGGATCAGGTTGTGCAGAGGGCAGCCGCTCGGGCGCGCGTGCCCGAAGGAGATGCCCGCTTGACAGAACGGCACGCCGCACATCATGCAGCGGCTCGCCTGAGCGCGGCGACGCTCATCATCGAGTTCGACGTACAGGGGGTCAAAGTCGCGAACGCGCTCATCGACAGGTCGTAGACGATGGGCATCTCGATCGATGGTCAGGTATGCTCCGGGTTTACCCATGGCGCACCTCGCTGTTCTTCTCGGTGGTGTTCTGATCGGCGCATGACGGGCGGGAGGTAGGGGCGGTCATGCCAGCGGAAGCGCATGGCGGACAGATGCTGGCCGCGACCGCGTCGGACCGCGCATCAGCTCGCGTCGCCGCCGGGGCGGTCACGGCCTGGAAGGCCGTCTCGAGCGCCTCCTCGTGCGTGGCGCCGCCTGCCTCGGCCTCCGCCACGATGCGGCAGACACGCTCGTACTCTCGGGGGATCACCTTTACGAAATGGCGCGAGATGTCCGGGAACTGATAGAGCAGCTTGATGCCGCGCGGGCTCTGCGTCCGTTCGACGTGCTCTTCTATGAGCGCGCGGACGCGTGCGAGATCGCCTTCGGTGGGCGTCTCGCAGGCCACGCCGGCGTCGCCGATGCGCGAGCGCAGTGTGCCGCGCTCGTCGAATACGTAGGCGACGCCGCCGGTCATGCCCGCGGCGAAGTTCTGCCCGACTTCGCCCAGGACCAGGACGCACCCGCCCGTCATGTACTCGCAGCCGCACATGCCCAAGCCCTCGACGACTGCGGTCGCGCCTGAGTTGCGCACGGCGAACCGCTGGCCGGCCAGGCCGTTCACGAACATGTGGCCGCTCGTGGCGCCCATCAGGGCGACGTTGCCCACGATCACGTTCTCGTCGAACTTGTAACTGGCCTCGGGCATGGGCCTCACGGAGAGGACGCCGCCCGAGAGGCCCTTGCCGAAGTAGTCGTTCGCGTCGCCCGAGACGGCGAGCGTGATGCCCGCAGGCAAAAATGCGCCGAAGCTCTGGCCGGCTGAGCCGTCGCAGTCGATCTCGATCGACCCGTCGGGCAGGCCCTCGGGGTGGGCGCGGGTCACCGCGTGACCGAGCATGGTGCCCACACAGCGGTTGACGTTGGCGATGTCCGCGTGGAAGCGCGTGGGTAGCAGGTGCTCGCGGGCGTGCTCGGTGTGCGGGATGAACAGGGTCGCGTCGAGTGTGCGGTCGAGCTCGGAGTCGGCTGCCATCTCGGGCAGGAAATGGCGCTCCGCCGCACCTGGGATGTCGGCACCGAAGGAGCAGACGCCGGGCGCGAGCACGCAGGAGAGGTCGATGAGCTCGGACTTCCAGTTGCCCGCGATGCCCGTCTGGCGCAGGCACTCGGAGTGCCCCACCATCTCCTCGACGGACGTGAAGCCTAGGCGCGCCATGATCTCGCGCAGCTGCTCGGCAACGAAGAGCATGAAGCGCTCGACGTGTTCGGGCTTGCCCGCGAACCCGCGCCGCAGGCGGCAGTTCTGGGTCGCGATGCCGGCGGGGCAGGTGTCCTGCTGGCAGTCGCGTTGCATGAGACAGCCCATGGCGATGAGCGGCATGGTGGCGAAGCCGAATTCCTCAGCGCCCAGCAGGCACGCCACGGCGACGTCGGTGCCGTCCATGAGCTTGCCGTCGGCCTCGAGGATGACGCGCGAGCGAAGGCCGTTTTGGATGAGGGTCTGCTGAGTCTCGGCCAGGCCGAGCTCGAGTGGCAGCCCGGCGTGCCAGATGGAGTCGCGCGGGGCTGCGCCGGAGCCGCCGTTGTGGCCGCTGATCAAGATCTTGTTGGCGGCGCCCTTGGCCACGCCGGTGGCGATGGTGCCCACGCCCGCCTCGCTCACAAGCTTGACGCTGACGCGCGCGGCGGGGTTGGCGCACTTGAGATCGAAAATCAGCTCGGCGAGGTCCTCGATGGAGTAGATGTCGTGGTGGGGCGGGGGAGAGATGAGTCCGATGCCGGGGGTCGAGCGGCGCACCTCGGCGATCCAGGGGTAGACCTTCTTGCCGGGCAGATGGCCGCCCTCGCCGGGTTTGGCGCCCTGGGCCATCTTGATTTGGATCTCGGTCGCGCTCGCCAGGTAGCGGCTCGTCACGCCGAAGCGCCCGCTCGCCACCTGCTTGATGGCGGAATTCCTGGAGTCGCCGTTGGCAAGCGGCGTCTCGCGAGCCGGGTCCTCGCCGCCCTCGCCTGAGTTGGAGCGTCCGTGCAGGCGGTTCATCGCGATCGCCATGCATTCGTGTGCCTCGCGGCTGATGGATCCGTAGCTCATGGCGCCGGTGTTGAAGCGCGTCGCGATGCTGCGCGCGCTCTCCACCTCGTCGAGCGGAACCGGCTTGCGGCCGGCGGTATCGAAGTCGATGAGGTCGCGCAAACGCACGGCGCGCCCCGGGCGGTGCAGGCGCGCGCTGTACGCGTCGAAGTCTGCGCGGCTGTTGGTGCGGACGGCGTGCTGCAGCAGGTAGATGGTCTCGGGGTCGATGAGATGATCCTCACCGCCCAACGGGCGCCAGCTGGTCAGGCCGAGCGTGGGGAGCTGATCGGGCGCCGGCGAGGCGAGGATGGACATCGCGGCGTCATAGCTCGCGTTGAGCTCGCGCTGGAGCTCAGCGACTCCCAGGCCGCCCACACGGCTTACAGTCCCGGTGAAATGGAGGTCGACGAGCTCAGGGGCGAGCCCCACGGCCTCGAAGATTTGGGCCGAGTGGTAGCTCTGCATCGTGGAGATTCCCATCTTGGACATGATGCTCACCATGCCCGCCACGGCGGCGCGGTTGTAGCGCTCGATGCCCTCCTCGGCGGTGAGCACCCGACCCGACCCGTCCGCGAGGTCGCCCGCCTCGGCGAGTGCGGATATCTGGTCGTGCGCGCCGTAGGGGTAGATGCCGCTTGCGGAGTAGCCCACGAGTGCGGCGAGGTCATGGGCGGACAGGGCGTCGCCGCATTCCAGCACGATGTCGGCGAAGGTGCGGATGCCGCGCCGGATGAGATGGTGGTGGACGGATGAGACGGCCAGCAGCGAGGGGATGGGGACCTCGCCGTCACCGGCACGGTCGGAGAGCGCGATGATGTTGGCGCCGTCCCGAACCGCCCGTTCGACATCGGCGGCGAGCTGCTCGAGAGCGCGTTCGAGCGCGCCCTCGCCGGCCTCGCGCAGGTAGACGGCACGGAACCGCGCACTCGTGAACCCCGCCCGGTCGACGTTCGCCACAATCCGAAAGGCCCGCTCGTCCAACAGGGGCGCGTCGAGGCGGATGAGGCGGCAGGTGTTGCGGCAGTCCTCCAGCAGGTTGCCGTGGTTGCCCAGATACAGGATGGTGGAGGTCACCATCGCCTCGCGCAGGGCGTCGATGGGGGGATTGGTGACCTGCGCGAACAGCTGATAGAAGTAGTCGAAGAACGAGCGGTTCTTGATGGAGAGGCACGCCAGGGGCGCGTCGATGCCCATGGAGGCCAACGGCACCTTGGCGTTCTCCGCCATGGGGCGCACGATCTCTTGGACATCGTCCCAATGGCAGCTGAGTTTGGCGGCGCGCACGGCTGGAGCGACGGCGGCGTCGGCCCGTCCGTCCGCGCCTTCAACCTCGGGACACGCCCGGCCCGCGTCGACGTCTTCCGCCAGATCGTCCAGTGTGAGCGTCTCCTCGGCTATCCAATCACGGAACGGCTTGAGCTTTGCCATCTCGGCGCGCAGTTCCTCGTTGTATCGCACCTTGCCCGCCGTCATGTCGACCTCGAGCATCTCGCCGGGCCCCAGGCAGCCGCTCACGAGGATGTTCGCGGGGTCGACCTCGATGGTTCCCACCTCGGAGGACAGCAGGAAGCGGTCATCGCGCGTCACGTAGTAGCGCGCCGGGCGCAGGCCGTTGCGGTCCAGCGCCGCCCCCAGCGTCCGCCCGTCGGTGAACGCGATGGCGGCCGGACCGTCCCAGGGCTCCATGAGCATGGATTGGTACGCGTCGTAGGCGCGACGTTCGGGTGAGAGCGCCTCGTTCTTGTCCCATGGTTCGGGTATGAGCATCGACACGGCACGCGTCAGGGGGCGCCCGTTTTGCACGAGGAACTCGAGCACGTTGTCGAGGATCGCGGAGTCCGAGCCTTCTCGGTTGATGATGGGCAGCGCCCGCTCGAGGTCCTGTCGCATGATGGGCGAGTAGAGGTTGGGTTCGCGGGCGCGGATCCAGTTGACGTTGCCCTTCAGGGTGTTGATCTCGCCGTTGTGGATGATCAGGCGGTTGGGGTGGGCGCGCTCCCAGCTCGGCGTGGTGTTGGTGGAGTAGCGGGAGTGCACGAGGGCGACCGCTGTCTTGACGGCGGCGTCGTTGAGGTCGGTGTAGAAGCGACGCATCTGCGTGGCAACGAGCATGCCCTTGTATACGATGGTGCGGCTCGACATGGAACAGGCGTAGAAAATCTTTCCAGCGAGCGCGGGGCAGGCGCCCGCGCGTTTCTCGATGGTGCGGCGACACAGGTAAAGCGCGCGTTCGAAATCATCCCCCGCCTCGATGCCCTCGGGGCGCCCCACGAACGCTTGGATGATGGTGGGCATGCAGGCGCGGGCGGTCGAACCGAGGTCATGCGGATCGACGGGGACGGGGCGCCAGAACAGCAAGGGCAGGCCGGATGCCGTGCACCCCTCTTCGAACACGCGTCGCGCGTCGAGCGCGCCGCACTCATCCTGCGGGAAGAACAGCATTGCGACGCCGTAGTCGCCCTCTTGCGGCAGGATCTGCCCGCATTTCTGCGCCTCCTTGCGGAAGAATCGATGCGGGATCTGGAAGAGGATGCCCGCACCGTCCCCGGTGTTGCGCTCAAGTCCCACGCCCCCGCGGTGCTCGAGGTTGACGAGTGCGGAAAGCGCGTCGTCAAGGATCTGATGGCTGCGCGTCCCGTTGATGTCGGCGAGTGCGGCGATGCCGCAGGCGTCGTGTTCGAATTCGGGGCGGTATAGCGTCTTGGGTCCGGGGATGCCCTTGGCTGCGCGTGCGGGTGCTTTTTCGGGGGAGCCGATGTCCATGGTGCGCTCCTTACAGTCGTCTACCGGTGGTCGCGATTCGGCTGAACATGGTATTTGCCGAGTTTTTCAATTCGTTTGCGCTCTTGTTGCCCTTGCGTTACGAAACACGGTTGCAATGAGACGTCCGTACCATCCGTGATGTTTCGATCGGACGCCGCCCGTCGCGGGCGGCGCGATGTGAAGGAGGCGCGTATGGCTAATCTGACTGAGCGATACGGCACGATGGTCTTCTCCGAAGACGTCATGAAGAAGTGGCTCCCCAAGGACGTGTACAAAAAGCTCGCGGCGACCATCGAGGAAGGCGAGCCGCTCGACCTCGATGTGGCGAACGCCGTGGCCCACGCCATGAAGGAATGGGCCATCTCCAAGGGCGCCACGCACTACGCCCACTGGTTCCAGCCCCTGTCGGGCATCACGAGCGAGAAGCACGACAGCTTCCTCGAGCCCAACCACGACGGCACCGCTCTCACCAAGTTCACCGGCAAGGCGCTCATCAAGGGCGAGCCCGACGCGTCGAGCTTCCCCAACGGCGGACTGCGCGCCACGTTCGAGGCCCGCGGCTACACCGCCTGGGACGCCACGAGCCCGGCGTTCATCAAGGACGAGGTCCTGTGCATCCCCACCGCGTTTTGCTCCTACACGGGCGAGGCGCTCGACAAGAAGACCCCGCTGCTGCGCTCGATGACCGCCCTCGACGAGCAGGCCAAGCGCGTGCTCGCCCTCTTCGGCAAGCATCCCAAGCGCGTCGTGCCTTCCGTGGGCGACGAGCAGGAGTACTTCCTCATCAAGAAGGACGCATACCGTAAGCGCCGCGACCTCGTCATCTGCGGGCGCACCCTCTTCGGCGCCGCCCCGTGCAAGGGGCAGGAGCTCGAGGAGCACTACTTCGGCGCCATCCGCCCCACCGTCTCGGCCTACATGAAGGACCTCGACGACGAGCTGTGGGCGCTCGGCATCCCTGCCAAGACCAAGCACAACGAGGTCGCCCCCTGCCAGCATGAGCTCGCGCCCGTCTACACCGAGCTCAACGAGGCGGTCGACAACAACCTGCTCATGATGGAGAAGATGAAGCTCATCGCAAGCCGCCACGACCTCGTGTGCCTGCTGCACGAGAAGCCCTTCGAGGGCATCAACGGCTCGGGCAAGCATAACAACTGGTCGCTGGGCACCGCCGACGAGAACCTGCTCGAGCCCGGCGACACGCCGCTGGAGAACTTGCAGTTCATCGTCTTCCTCACCGCCGTGATCGAGGCCGTGGACAAGTACCAGGACCTCCTGCGCGCGAGCGTCGCCAGCTGCGGCAACGACCATCGCCTGGGCGCCAACGAGGCGCCGCCGGCGATCATGTCGATCTTCCTGGGCGACCAGCTCACCGAGGTCGTCGAGATGATCATGGACGGCGAGGCGAGCGTCCACGCCACGACGGGCGTCATCGATTTGGGCGCCGTGGTGTTGCCCGATCTTGAGCGCGACAACACCGATCGCAACCGCACGAGTCCCTTCGCCTTCACGGGCAACAAGTTCGAGTTCCGCGCGGTGGGTTCCGAGGCCAACGTCTCCGACGCGAACATGGTGCTCGACTGCGCCGTCGCCGAGGCCCTGCGCGACTTTGCGGACGCCCTTGAGGGCACGCCCGCCGATGAGTTCCAGGAGGCCGCGCTGGCCTACTGCGCCGAGCACCTGCGCGCGCATCGCCGCATCCTGTTCTCGGGCGACGGGTATTCCGAGGCATGGCCGGTTGAGGCCGAGCAGCGCGGCCTCGCCAACCTGCGAACCGCCGCGGACGCGATTCCGGCGTTCGTGGCCGAGAAGAATCTGGAGCTCTTTGAGAAGCTCGGGGTCCTCTCTCGCGCCGAGGCCGTGTGTCGCTACGACTGCAAGCTCGAGAAGTACAACAAGCTCATGAACATCGAGGCGACGACGATGGTGCGCGAGGCGCGCCGCACGTACCGCCCGGTCATCACCGCGTATGCCACCAAGGTCGCCAAGGGCCTCGAGGCCATCCGCTCCGCGGGCGCCGAGGCGGCGATGCAGTGCGAGCAGAACACGCTCAACAAGCTCTGCGGTGGCATCACCGAGATCAACGAGTCCATCAAGGCGCTCGATGCGCTGCATATGCAGGTCGAGGCGATCGAGGACGCCCAGGAGCAGGCCGGCGCGTACGCGCACGAGGTCGCACCCGCAATGGCACGTCTGCGCGCCGCAGTTGACGCCATGGAGGAGATCGTGGCCGCAGACTACTGGCCGGTGCCGACTTATGATGACATCCTGTTCTACGTCTGATGCAGGGGGAGCCGGGGCATTCGGCCGAGCGGGGATTTGATAGCTGCGGGGACCTGATGCCAGCGGGAAGGGCGGGGCGCTCCATTCGGGGCGTTCCGCCCAGTGTTTACAGCAGCTCGCCGTGGGCGTGGACGTAGAGCGCTTTGGCGATGCTCGTGAGCAGCAGGTAGCCGATCATCATCGCGGCGAGGACTCCGAAGAACGCACCCGGCAGCGGCATCAGGTCGAGAGCCGCATTCGCTCTCGGCTCAGATGGTCCGCTCGTCATCCAAGTTGCTGCGCGGGGCGAAGACCTCGCCTGCCTGGCTGAAGGCATCGATGCCGTAGGGGACGCGATTGTGCGCGGGCCGAACTCGGACGGCTGCGAGTTTTGATCCATGGCGCAGAATCGTAAAGTCATCGCCCGTGAGATTCCCGTCCACGGATATGCCCTCGCCGTCGATGCGAATCTCCCGTCGCAGCTGCACACGGTCGAAGCCGTTTATATGCACCTGGTAAACGGGGTGATGCAGGGCGTGCTTCCTCGATATGGTTCCAACGCGGCGACCGGCGTCGTCGACGAGGTAATACAGCTTTCGGCTAAAGAAGGAGGCGACGCGCCCAGTTCTGCAGGCTCGCCGGTGCGCTCTTGCGCGGCAGGGTGCGCACCTCATCATCGACGAAGCGGCAGATGTGGCGCGAATCGATCACGATGATCTTGCCCGCGCGCACGCGCCCGTGCCGTGTTGCCCGCGCCCGCCCCTGTCGAACGGCGCTACAATGGATGAGCTGGTATGCGCGCCCCTGCGACCGGCCTCGTCGTGCGACGTTGCGCCGGTATTCGGGGCACATGCAGGGAAGAGGAGATTCACATGGCAAAGCTGGATGGAAAAGTCGCGCTGATCACCGGTGCCGCCGCGGGCTTGGGCGAGGGTATCGCCACGGCCTATGCCAAGTACGGCGCCAAGCTCATCATGGTCGACCTGTCGCCCTCGGTCGAGGAAACGGCCGCGAAGCTCCGCGAGGAGTACGGCGCGCAGATCATCACCGCGGTCGCCAACGTGGCCGACCGCGCGCAACTGGAGGAGGCCGCGGCTCGCGGCATCGAGGCGTTCGGGCGCATCGACGTGGCCTGCTGCAACGCCGGCGTGTGCCGTCTGGCCCCGTTCGAAGAGATGGACGACGCCACGCGCGACTTCCACATCGACGTCAACATCAAGGGTGTATGGAACACCTGCAAGGCCGTGATCCCTCACATGCTCAAGCAGGGCGGCGGCAACATCGTGATCGCCTCCTCCGTGACCGGCGACATCGTGGCCGACGCCGGCGAGGCCGCCTACGCCATGACCAAGGCCGCACTCGTGGGCCTCACCAAGTGCCTGGCGGTGGAGTACGCCGATCGCAACATTCGCGTGAACTGCTCGCAGCTTGGCTATGCCCGCACGCCGATGGTCGAGAAGATGGCGCTCGAGTCCAACCCCGACGACCCCGAGTCCGCCATTGCCGACATCGCCGTGGGCGTGCCCATGAAGCGCCTGGCCAATCCCATCGAGGTGGGCGAGCTCTTCGCGTTCCTGGGCAGCGACGAGTCCAGCTACCTCACCGGTTCGCAGATCGTCATCGACGGCGGCAGCACCTTGCCCGAGACGATGTCCATCGGAACGAACTAGTTCCCGATCGCCAAGCGGCGGATCCAGATCTGCATATGTGTCGCCCGACTGCGGAAGACCGCGGTCGGGCGGCCTTTTGTTGTCCTGAAGGGCTGCTGTTTGTTACGAGTTATCCAAAGGCAACTTTTAGTATATTGGTCATTTGCATATCGTGCGTTTGCCAAGTGGTGCGCGGGGTATGTAGCGCGCGAGCGCCTCCCGCGTGACCGGGTATGCGTCGGCGTCGATGATGAGGGTGGGCATAGGTGCCTCCCTGATTGTCATATCTATAAACAGTTTATAGATATGCTATAATAAATAGCAAGTATTTATAGTAATGCAGAAGGGGGGTTAGATGCCCACAGAGCAAGAAATAAGGATGGTTGGCAGCTCGATAGCAGTAAGGGAAGCCATGTTGTTGCCCGCAAGGACGGGCATATGCTGACGGTTCCCACTGCCAAGCGGGAGATTCCGATTGGAACGTATCGGAATATAGCTAAAGGGGCTGGCTGGATGTAGCACTTTGCTTGAAAGGGGATAAACGTAATGGAGAAGTATATCTATCAAGTCGTGTTGACTGCCGATGAAGAGGGCGGTTTCGATGCGTCGGTGCCTGACTTGCCGGGCTGTTTCAGCTTTGGCGATACGCGGGAGGACGCTATAGCGATGGCTGCCGACGCTGCGAAGACGTACGTGGCGTCCCTCCTGCTTCATGGGGATCCGGTTCCTGCCCCCGCCACCTACGAGGTCGAGGGGGCTGCATTCATGGTGTATTTTGAAGTGGATGCTGATTATATCGTCGAAGGTGAGACGGTATCCGCTGCCGAGGCGGCGCGCCTTCTTCACGTGAGCCCGGGTCGTGTGACGCATATGCTCGATTCCGGCATTCTTAAGGGCTATAGGCGTGGGCGCCGGACTTACGTTACGGTTGATTCGATTAACGAGCGTCTGGTGTCAAATCCAGGTTCCGGAAGACCGCGCGCGGCGCTGGCATAGGTGCTATACAATTAAGGCGTATGTCACGCTTGTATGAGGAGTCGTCCATGCTGAACCCCGAAATGCATTTCGGGGGGGGTGCCTCGAAAACGAGCGCCTCTCCTTGGAGTGTGTTGCGCATAATTTAGTTGCAGGCGATGCATTCGCTAGTTGCACGATGGCGGTGCATTAGCGCATGCACCCTGACTTCTTCGACAATCGCAGTAAGATTCTCAAAGACGATTTGATCGCGCACGTGCAGGCGGGCGACAAGATGTCGGTGGCGGCGTCGGTCTTCTCGATGTACGCCTACCGCGAACTGCGTGAACAGCTCAATAACCTCGATGAGTTCCGATTCGTCTACACCTCTCCGGCCTTTTTGAACGAGCGCGGCAAGAAGGAACAGCGCGAGTTCTACATTCCCCGCCTCGACCGCGAGCGCGGCGTGGGTGGCACCGAGGCGCTCTGCGTGGTCGCCGCCATCAAGGAGGCGGCCTGCGGCATTCCCGCGGCGGACGGAATCGACGAGATCTCCGTGCTTCGCGTGGACCTCAAGACGGACGCGGTTCCCGAGCGCGCGCTTGCCGCCATCGCGCAGGCGGTGCCGCGCAAGCTCCTTTTGGTGTGCTGCCATGAGGGACAAGCGCGCCTTGCCGCCATGCGCCACGGCTTGCAAGTGGGTGCCCAATGGGTGTCCGAGGATCAATTGCATATCACGCTTTCCGGCGCCTCGCTTGCCGAGGTGTGGGAGGGCTTATGCGCCCAGGTGCTGTTCGACGATGCTTCGGTCGAGGACGTCGATGCGCGTCTGGCGAAGGAAAAACGGATACAGGAGCTGGAGGCGCAGGCCGCCCAGCTCAAGCGGAAGTACGCGAAGGAGGTTCAGCCCTCCAAGCGCAACGCCGCGTTCAAGGCGTATAAGCAGGCAAAGGCCGAACTCTCCTTGCTGAAAGGAGAGTAGGCAATGGAAAAAGTTGAGTTGCGGACGGCGGATATCGCCGCCGAGAACGCCGCCAAGCTGGCGGGGCTGTTCCCGGATATCGTGACCGAGGTGCTGGACGAGGACGGCAACGTCTGCCACAGCATCGACGTCGAGGCGCTCAAGGCCCACGTGGGCGATGTCGCCGAGGATAAGCGCGAGCGCTATCAGTTCACCTGGCCCGGCAAGCAGAAAGCTCGCGCCGAGGCGATTCGACCCATCGACAAGACTATGCGCCCTTGCGTGGACGAGAGCGTGAACTGGGATACGACCGAGAACCTCTACATCGAGGGCGACAACCTCGACGCCCTGAAGATCCTGCGTGAGACTTACGCCGGCAAGATCAAGATGATCTACATCGATCCGCCCTACAACACGGGGCATGACTTCGTGTACAACGACACCTTTGCCCGTACCGCCGAGGAGGAGCGCGCCGAGAGCGGCGCCTTCGACGAGGAGGGTAACGTCCTCGATGCTGCTTACAAGGTGAATAACGAGTCCAACGGTAAGTTCCACTCCGACTGGTGCTCGATGATGTACCCCCGGCTTGTGCTAGCGAGGGATTTGCTGAGCGAGGATGGAATAATTTTTGTTTCCATTGATGAGATTGAGTATGTTGACCTGGTTAAAATATGCGACGATATTTTCGGATTGCCTCATCACATAGGAACCTTCCAATGGAAGAGGCGGCAGAATCCTGACAGCAGAAATACGAATAGGCTATCGTCAGATAACGAGTATATTGCCGTCTATGGTCGTTCTTTTGAGGCAACTTTGAATGGCGTGGCAATTGATGAGTCGAAATACAAAAATCCAGACGATGATCCACGTGGTCCGTGGGCGAGTATCGATTTATCGGGATTGGCGAACGCGTCACAGAGGCCGAATTTGCATTTCGATATCGTGAACCCTTCTACTGGCGTAGTGTATCCCCCGAATCCCAAACGAGGATGGTCCAAGAGCCGGGAAACAATTTCTCGCATGATTGAGGAAGATAGGATTCTCTGGCCCTCTTCGCCAAACGGACGACCTCGTGAAAAGAAATTCATATCGGATTTGGCGTCTTTGAGGACATCGGCTTCCACGTGGTTAGATTCTAAATCTGTTGGCTTTACCACAAATGGGACTCGTGAACTTTCGTCTATTTTCGAAGGAAAGTTATTTGATTTTCCCAAGCCCGTGGAACTGCTCTTGTTTCTGGTCGGTCAGGCATCGGATAGTGATTCTGTCGTTCTCGACTTCTTCTCCGGCTCGGCCACGACTGCCCACGCCGTGATGCAGCTCAATGCCGAGGACGGCGGGAACCGCAAGTTCATCATGGTGCAGCTGCCTGAGGTGTGCGACGAGAAGTCCGAGGCCGCCAAAGCTGGCTACAAAAACATCTGCGAGATCGGAAAAGAGCGCATTCGCCGCGCGGGTGCGAAGATCGTGGCAGAGGTAGAGGAATCCAACGCTCAGCTCAAGCTCGGCGAAGAGCCCAAACGCGTGCCTGACATCGGTTTCCGCGTGCTCAAGATTGACTCGTCCAACTTCGAGGACGTCTCGCGCACGCCCGACACGCTGTTCCAGGACGCGCTTTTCAGCCTGGTGGACAACATCAAGCCCGGTCGCACGCCGGAGGACATCCTCTTCCAGCTGTTCCCCAAGCTGGAGATCCCCTATACCGCGCGCATCGACACGTTCGACATCTGCGGCAAGACCGTCTACTCCGTGGACGACGACACGCTGGTTGCTTGCTTCGACCGCGAGGTGCCCGAGGACGTTGTTCGTGCTATGGCGCAGCGCGAGCCCGCGTGGGCGGCCCTGCGCGACGCGTCCTTCACGGGCGACGATGCGCTGGCCAACTTCGAGGAGATCTTCAAGACGTTAAGCCCCGAGACCAAGACCCGGGTGGTGTAAGGGGGTGTCGAATCTAATCGATGAAGTGAAGGTTCTGCATCTTCCCCGGTCCAGAAGTAGAGAAGGTACCGGCCAAAAGTAAAAACTTGCGGCATTACGCGGTCAGCCTCTCATCGTACGGGGCTTCGGAAAGCTCGAAGATGAGGGGCGCGTTGTCGCGGAGGAACTCTTTGAGGTCGGAGAGCTCATCGTCCGTGAAGCCGTTTACGCCCGTCCAACGGTATGCGGGCATGAGGCAGTGCGCCTCGTCAAATCCACCGTCACGAGGGCGCTCTACGGCAATTCTGATGGTGCCGTCGTCTTGAAGGTTCGAATAGGCGATACAAGTTCCGTCGGGAAACTCAGCGTAGTTCCACATGTACTTTGACCTCCACTTTGCTCTTCGTTCATCAAGTTCATTGTATCCAACGGGTTCAACAGGCAGATTGGCTCTTTCATGGAATTCAAGTTTACCGTCCTCGATTACCAGACGCGTGCGGCCGATGCCGTGGTGAAGGTTTTCGATGGCCAGCCAAAGATCGAGGCACAGTCCTATCTGCGTGACGTGGGCACGGGCTCCGTCGACAAGCGTGGCCAGGGAACGCTCGGCATCATCGATTCCGCCGACGGCGCCGTGACCGACGACGGCTCGGGCTTCCGCAACGCCCCGCTGCGCCTGTCCGGTTCCGACTTGCTCAACAACGTGAAGAAGTCACAGCGTAAGAACGGCGTTCCCGTCTCCGCAGGGCTGCACCACGACCTGGGTGCCGTGGAGCTCGATGTGGAGATGGAGACGGGCACCGGCAAGACCTACGTCTACACCGAGACCATGTTCGAGCTCAACGCGCGCTACGGCTGGTCAAAGTTCATCATCGTGGTGCCGAGCGTCGCCATCCGCGAGGGCGTGGCCAAGTCGCTCCAGATCACGGCCAAGCACTTCCACGAGCGCTACGGCAAGCAGCTGTGGGCCTTCGTGTATAACTCGAGTCGCTTAAACGAGATCGATTCCTTCGCCAGCCGTGCAGACATCTCCGTCATGGTCATCAACATGCAGGCGTTCAACGCCTTCGACGCGTCCAAGAACAAGGAGGGCCGCGGCGGCGACAAGACGGCGCGCATCATGTTCTCCGAGCGCGACGACTTCGGCAGCCGACGTCCCATCGACGTGCTCTCCGCCACCAACCCCATCCTCATCATCGACGAGCCGCAGAAGATGGGTAAGAAGACAGGTGCCACGCGCAAGGCCATGCAGCAGTTCAACCCGCTGTTTTCCCTCAACTACTCCGCCACGCACAAGGAGCGCCACAACACGGTGTTCGCACTCGACCCGCTGGATGCCTACAACGAGCGCCTGGTCAAGCGCATCGAGGTCAAGGGCATCGAGATGGTGGGCATGCGCGGCACGGACGGCTACGTGTACCTGCAGGATATCAAGGTGAGCCCCACGCGGCCCCCGCGCGCGGTGATCGAGTTCACCCAGCAGCTTAAAGGCGGCTCGCTCAAGCGCACTACGCGTACATTTGACGAGCTGGACAACATCTACCAGGCCTCGGGTGAGCTCGAGACCTATGCACATGGCTACCGCATCTTGCGCATCGTGCCGGACCAGAACGGCCAGACCGGATACGTGGAGTTCGACAACCACGAGCGGCTCTACCGCGGCCAGGTGGCCAACGACTCCTCTGAGGAGGACCTGCGTCGCATCCAGATTCGCGAGACCATCGCGTCGCACCTGCAAAAGGAGGAGGTGCTGTTCCGCCAGGGCATCAAGTGCCTCTCGCTGTTCTTCATTGACGAGGTTGCCAAGTACCGCGTGTACGACGAGGACGGCTCCGAGGGCGTGGGCGAGTACGGCCGCATTTTCGAGGAGGAATACGCGCGTGCCATCTCCGAGCGCACGTTCGTGCCCACGCTCGACGACGCGTACGACCCGGCGTACCTGCGCTACCTGCGGAGCTTTGACGCGCACGAGGTGCACAAGGGATACTTCTCCATCGATAAGAAGGGGCGGGCCTGCAACAGCAAGCTCAAGCGCGGCAGCGAGTTCGCCGAGGGCGAGGACGCCGTGGCCGCCTACGACCTCATCCTCAAGAACAAGGAGCGCCTGCTCTCCTTTGAGGAGCCGTGCCGGTTCATCTTCTCGCACTCCGCCTTGCGCGAGGGCTGGGACAACCCCAACGTGTTCCAGATCTGCACGCTCAAGAGCTCGGGTGACTCCGATATCTCCAAGCGCCAGGAGGTCGGCCGCGGCCTGCGCCTGTGCGTGGACCAAAACGGCACGCGCCAGGATGCGGCGCTACTGGGGCGCGACGGCGTGCATGCGGTCAACCTGCTCACGGTGATCGCCTCGGAGGGCTACGACGGCTTTGTGAAGTCCCTGCAGACCGAGACCGCCTCCGAGCTGCGCGAGCGCCCGCACCGGGTGGAGGAAAAGCTGTTCGCCGGGTGCCACGTGGAGAACGCCGGCGTGGAGTACGTGCTCACGGGCGACGACGCGCGCCGCATCGTCGATGCGCTCAAGATGAACCGTCTCATCGATTTCGACGACCAGCTTACGGAGAAGTTCCGCCAGGAGGGGCTGCGCGGTGTGCCGGACGGGGATATCCCCGAGCATCTCGACAGGTTCCTGGATCAGATCGAGCGCATCGCCCGGAGCACCGAGGACACAAGCATCGTGATCGAGAACGGCTTCGATACAAAGGTGTCTAGCAACAAGCTGAATGACAACTTTCACAAGAAGGAATTTCAAGATCTGTGGGCGCGTATCAACCACAAGCATGCCTATACCGTTGAGTTCGACAGCGATGAGCTGCGTCGCAAGGCTATCGAGGGCATCAATAAGAACCTGAATGTCTCCACGCCGCGCTACCGCCTTAAGCAGGGCGCGCAGCGCTCCGAGGCCACGCGCGAGCAGCTTGAGGCTTCCGAGGGTTTTGGTGGTGCCACGAGCGCCATGTTCGAGGTCAACAGCGGCGCCGTGTCCAATGTGGCATATGACCTGGTAGGGGAGGTCGCCGACAAGTCGCGCATCACGCGCACGACTGCCGCGGCCATCCTGGCTGGCATCGCGCCCGATCGCTTTGCCATGTTCCGCGTGAATCCGGAGGAGTTCATCGTCAAGACGGCAGCGCTCATCGTGGATGAGAAGGCGCGCATGGTGGTTGAGCACATTCGTTACAACCGCGTTGCCGGCACCTATGATGCGGCCGAGATTTTTGCCGAGGATATGCCCGAGAATCTGGGACGGGCGCTCTCCACTTCGCGTCACGGCGTACAGGATTGGACGGTGTTCGACAGCGATACCGAGCGCGAGTTTGCGCGCGAACTCGAAGAGTCGGCCGAGGTGTGCGCCTTCGCGCACCTGCCGCGCTCATTCAAGATTCCCACGCCCGTGGGCGACTACGCGCCCGACTGGGCCATCGCCTTCAACGAGGGCGCGGTGAAGCACATCTTCTTCATCGCCGAGACCAAGGGGTCGTTGCAGTCCCTCAACCTCAAGGGCGTCGAGAAGGCCAAAATCAGCTGCGCTCGCAAGCTCTTTGAGCAGCTCGGCGAGGACGACGTGCGCTATGACTTCGTGAGCACGTACGAAGAACTGATGGATAAAGTGATGGTTTAGGCTGTTGCTCTCCGCCGCACCGCCTCAATTTAGGGACAGTCCCTAAATTGAGGCGGGGCCGGCATCCTGTCAACGTGCGATTGTTGCCACATACAACGGGGTCCGTGTGAGGTACTACATCGAGGACAACGGAATTGGAATCCATCGCATGGACGACGCGGTGTACCAAACGTACGACTTTGCCCAGGGGCGCTGGGTTCACAGTACAGAGATCATGGATGTGTTCATCGGTGAGCCATGGGTCGACGAGGTGAGTGAAGCCGAGGCAAATAGCGTCACCCCGCGTGTCGCAGCAGAATCCACTCCCTGCGATAATGGTACCGATTCGTCCGGACAAAAATCGATGCCGGCGGCTAAAGGCGAGCGTCAAAGCTCGTTTGGGGGCCTGCAGCGAGATGCAAACGGATCCCACATGCCTCGCGCTGCTGACATAGGGCGTAGATTCGCATGATTCCGTTACCCGGCTTGGGCAGCTCTTCAAAGGTGGTGCCGCAGTGAAAATCAAGGGTCTCATATTCTTCGACATCGATGGGACGCTCGCGCGCGGCGTCATTTCGGCCCGCTATCGCGCGTGCGCGGTTATCGCATCCCGCAGCCAAGCGGCGCAGCCGGCGACGTTGCCATCGTAATAGGCGGTGAAGCGCTCATCTGCGACGTACATCTCCGCGAGACCCCTGTGCGCTTCGGGCGTGTAGAAGTTCCAGGTGAATCCGAGCCACTCGCGATGAAGGCGATAGACGCGCTCCCCCTCGTCGCCTGCGGGGTCGGCATTCGCGCTCACGGCCGCTTCGAGCGATTCGTTGATTGCGCGCCCCAGCTCCTGGAAGCGTTCGAACTCGTTTTCGCTCAGGTTGAGCATCTTGCGGTTTGCCTCGTCCGCGGCGGCGTCGCCCCAGCGCTCGCGCACCTCGGCGCCGTGCGTGCGCCCGTTTTGCTCCACGAGGTCGCGCTTCATGCCTTCGAACTTTGCCTTATCGTCCATGGGGACTCCCTTCTCGATGTGCTCGATTGTGTTCTCGACGGTGCGGATGAGGGCATCGAGTCGCTCTCGTTCGGCCCTGAGTGTTTCGAGGTGGCGCGCGAGCGTTCGCCGGCGCTCATCTTCCGTTGCGCTCAAGGCGCTTGGAATCTCCGCCACGCTCATTCCCATGTGGCGCAAGAGCAGGATTTCCTGCAAGCGGTCGAGATCCGCAGGGGTGTAGCGGCGATATCCGTTGGCTGTTCGCGCGGGTACGAGCAGTCCCGCCTCTTCGTAGTATCTGAGCGTTCGGGTCGAGATCCCCGCGATGTCGGAGACCTCTCCGATGCCATAGCCCCTGTTCGCGCTCACATGCCCCTCCCGTTCCGTTTCGCTCGTAGGATAAACCTTCTCGTAGCGTGAAGGTCAAGGGGTCGTTTTTGGGGGTTCAGATAGACAAAACCGCCCAGGCCTTTTGCGGAGGCCCGGGCGGCGAATATCGGCGTTGGATTGCGGACGATGCGCAAACGGGGCGCGCGCGATCGCTGCTAGCGCGATATCTTTCCAAAGGTGAACGCACGGGCGAGCAGCACGCCGCCCAGCACCGCGAGTGCGATACCGGAGAAGACGATCATCAGGTCGACCGATTCGAGCGGGAACATGAACACGGCGATGCCCGCGACAATCGACAATACGCCGGAGAGAATGGAGAGACCGCGGTTGTGCACCATGCCCGTCTCGACGAGGGTTACCACGCCCTCGATAATCCAGCCGAATCCGATTGCGATGGCTGCGAGCGTCGCGAGGGCCGCAGCGGACGCCGTCTGGTTCTTGAGCATGATGATGCCGCAGAAGAGCAGCAAGAGACTGGAGAGAATATTGAGCGCGCGCCAGCCCGCTGGCATGAAGGGCGTGCCCACGGCCACGCCGATGCGCACGACGCTTGCGATAATGAAGTATGCTCCGAGGATGACAGCGAGCACCACGAGTGTCTTCACGGGCCAGATGAGCAGGGCGGCGCCGCCGATGAGCCCGACTGCTCCGGTTACGCCGTATAGGAACCTAATCGCCTTGACACCACGGTCGATCATTCCGAACTCGTCAAAGCAGAAGGGATCGATGCGCCGTTCGCCCTCGTCGTCGATGAATTCTCTCATGGCCACTCCAATCGACAGAAGTTAGATAACGTACATATGTAATCCTACCCATGCAAAAGGAAAGGGATACCTTGGGGTCCTGCGAGCGCTGTCAGTTCATCGATTGATACAATCGGAACACATTGATATGAGCGAATGCGACATCCGTAAACATGATGTCGCATCGAGTGGGGGCTTCGATGAGCGGTGATATGTATCTGGTTCGACACGGCCAGACCATGTTCAACGAAAGGGGCTTGCCTAGTTTAGGGGCCGGAAAGGCTCTAGAATTAGGCCATGGGCAGCAAGAAGGCGCCTAAGAACAAGTACGTCAAAAAATCGCACCTCTCGGAGCGCAAGTTCAGGGAGCTGCTGAGGCTGTTCTGCGCCGACTTGACGGCGCTCTCCGCGGCCTCCCTGACGGGCCGCAACCGCAACACGGTCAACCGCCACCACGGCATGCCCCGCGCCCGCATTGCGGAGGCCTGCGAGGCCGACAGCCCCTTCGACGGCGAGGTCGAGGCCGACGAGAGCCACTTCGGCGCGAGGCGCGCTCGGGGCGTCCGGGGCCGCGGGGCGCGGGGCGAGACGATCGTCTTCGGCCTGCCCAAGCGCGGCGGCAAGGTCTGCACCCGGATCGTCCCGGACGTCACCCGCGAGACGTTGATGCAGGTGATCGAGGGCAAGGCGTCCAAGGACCCCATCATGTGCACCGGCAGGTTCGCCTCCTGCGACGGCCTGGTGGACTGGGGCTGCAGGCACCATTGCAGGGTGAGCCGCGGCGAGAACGAGTCCGTCGAGAGGGGGAACCCGGGCAACCGCATCAACGGCATCGAGGGCTTCTGGGGATACGCCAAGAACGGGCTGGTAAAATACCAGGGTATGCCCGAGGAGGACTTCTACCTCCACTTGAAGGAATGCGAGTCCAGGTTCGACATGCGGGAACGGGACATGTACAGATTCATGCTTCGGGAACTCCGGGAAAGGCCCCTAAACTAGGCAAGCCCCAAAGCGAATAGCGGCCCGTCTTGCCTCTCTCACCTCAAATTAGGGGCAGGCACCATTTTGAGGCGGTGGATCGCCATGGCGGTGAGGCGGACGGCGTTTCGGATGATGACGTTCCTGTCCCTGAGTTTGTCTGCGTTCAATCTCGCCTGTGTTGGAAAAGCGCACCGCACCTGCTATCCCGACGATCGGCGTGGTGACTGCGCTGACGCGTTGTCTTTCTCTCGCCGCTTGGGTTACTTGGTGTGGGCCACAATCGCATCGCGCAGCCATGTGGCGCACCCTGCAACGTTGCCGTCGTAGTACGCGGTGAAACGCTCGTCCGCAACGTACATTTCTGTCAGCCCGCAGTGGGCCTCGGGCGTATAAAAAATCCAGGTGAAGCCGAGCCACTCCCTGTGCAGCTCGTACATGCGCCTGCCTTCTTCGTCTGCAGGGTCCGCCGCCGCCTGCACGGCGGCCTCAAGCGCGCTGCTGATCTCTCTTTCAAGCGATTGGAAGCGGTCGAACTGCGCCTTGCTGAGCTTTAGCATCTTGCGGTTGGCGTCCTCGGCGGCCGCGTTGCCCCATCGATCGCGCACCTCGGCACCGTATTTTCGCTCGTTGTTTTCGACGAGCCCACGCTTCATGCCTTCGAATTTCTCTTTGTTGCTCATGGGACTCCTCGCCGAAAGAAGAGCGTCGCGAGGCGAGGTCATGCCTCCCGTCTTGCTCGTTATAGGCGCTGCATGCGGTACCCCACGCCCACGTGGGTTTGGATGAGCTGCGGGTGCGCGGGATCGGCCTCGATCTTCTTGCGCAGGGTCCGCATGAACACGCGCAGGCTCGCGATGTCGCTGTCCCAGCTCGTTCCCCAGATCTCATGCGTGATGAACGTGTGGGTGAGCACCTTGCCCACGTTCTTGGCGAGCAGGGCGAGCAGCTTGTACTCGGTGGGGGTGAGCTGGAGCTCCTCGCCGGCCAAGGTCGCGCATCCGGCGGCGAAGTCGATGTGCAGCGGCCCGTTGTCGAACGTGCTCGCCTCGGCCGCGTCCGCACCCGCCATCCCCGAGCGCCGCAGGCTCGCGCGGACGCGGGCGAGCAGCTCCTCGACCGAGAACGGCTTGGTGAGGTAGTCGTCCGCACCGGCGTCGAGCGCGCCGATCTTGTCGGAGTCCTCGGTGCGCGCGGAGATGACGATGATGGGCACCGCCGACCAGCCGCGGACCTTGGAGATGACCTCGACGCCGTCGATATCGGGCAGGCCGAGGTCGAGCATGATGAGGTCCGGGTTGCGCGAGGCGGCCTCCATGACGGCGAGCTCCCCGGTCTCGGCCCGCTCGACATCGTAGCCATGCAGGTCGAGCGCCGTCGTGACGAGGTTGCGGACAGCCGGGTCGTCCTCTACCACCAAAATACGCTGCCGCGATGCATCACTCATTCGGCTACCGGGTTCGAGAACGTCTACGCCGCAGCTGGCGAACCGGTTGCTTCCACTCTGACGGGGCGCAAGGATCTTGTGTACGATGAGGGGCTCTCGTCCGACAGTATTGAAGGTAAGTTCACCTTTACGGTGACGGCTGAGGACGGCGCACCGATGCCGGAGCATACGAAGGCGAGCAACGCAGCTGACGGTACGGTCGATTTTGGCTCGATCACCTTCACGCTGGATGACCTCAATCGCAAGTGGGCCCAGGAACATCCCGTCGACACCATCGATGGTACCGAGGCTGTTGCGCCTGCGGATGCTCGTATCGGTAAGCCCCGCTCAGTCAGCTTTGAATACGCTGTTACCGAGACCGGTTCGGTCGCGGGTGTAACCAACGATGAACAGGATGTGCGTACGGTGCGCTTCACCTTGACCGACGATGGCAACGGCCATCTGACGGTCACGCGTGATCCTGAGACAGGACCCGCCTTCGTTTTCACTAACCGCTATGCTGCCGGTGCGGCGACCGACCAGATTGTGCTTACCAAGCAGCTTGCGGGCCGCCCGCCCGTCGATGGCGAATTCACCTTCGCTTTGGTGGAGCAGTCGGTTGGAGAGGAGGGCCCGACGGGGACCGTGTTGACGGCGGTCAACGATGCGCAGGGCAAGGTCGCGTTCCCCCGGATCACGTACACCAAGCCCGGGTCGCACGTTTATACGATCGCCGAGGTCGATGAAGGCACTGCGGGAATCATTTTTGATTCGTCTGTCTATACCGTTTTCACGACGGTTGTCGATAACGGCGATGGTACGCTTGCCGCCACGCATGAGATCGTGGACGAGAGCGGTGCCAAGGTCGAGAACATGACCTTCTCGAACGCTTATGAGCCGCGGGCGTTCGAGCTCCCGCTCGCAGTAAACAAGGTCATGGACGGGCGCGCTCTCAAGGCGGGGGAGTTCACCTTCGAGCTCGTGGGCGAGGACGGCAAGGTCGTTCAGAGTTCTGTCAATGACCGCGATGGCAACGTCGTCTTCAAACCGCTACGCTTCACGGCCGATGACCTGTCTGGCTCCCAGTGGGTCGATCAGAACGGCACGATGTCGCGCTCTGAGGTGTTCAACTACATGGTGCGTGAAGTCGTACCTGGCGATGCGGTGAATGCGGAGGGCGTGCGCTGGGATCAGGCGACTGCGGAGCAGCGTGCCGCCGGTGGATTCGCCAAGGACGACGTCATCTATGACGGGCGCACGTTCACGGCGGACGTCATCGTATCCGACAATGGTTCCGGCTTCCTGTTGGTTAAGGTCTCCTGGGATAAGACCCCGGTGTTCGTGAACACTTACGATCCTCACTCCACCCCCGGTCCGAATCCCGGTCATCCCACTCCCAAGCCTCCTGCGATCGTGCCCCAGCGTCCTGGCGGCGGTGATATATTGCCCGCCACGGGGGATACGAGGTCGTACCTTCCCATTGCTGCTCTCGGCTTGTTGATGGGCATTACCGGCATCCTGGTTCGCAGGCGCCTGCTCAGTCGTGATCGTATTCGGCTGTAGCTGCTAGCTTGCTATCGCTTGAGGGGTGTCAATTCGCTCTTTGAGTCTATTTGAGCTGCGCACCAGTTCTTAGTTGGCACACGGCTTGGGTTTTGTTATATGGCCGACTCCGGAATTCCTTCGGAGTCGGCTTTTTCAGTTTAGCCCGCTGCTGCAAACGTGACTTGCGAGCATAGCGGGGCGGGGCATTTCTTGCTGCCTTGGTTGTAAGAAATTGGCTTGAATATGCGTTAGCCTGCGGGTACTGGCCGTTGAAGCCGTCTTGCTGCGGCTGGCTGGTCGTCGTGCCGCTCAGTTGGCTGTCAGCGATCCGTGTCTCGCCGAAGGCCGCTGCGGGAAGGCCGATCGATGAACAGAGCGTCGCCATGACGGCGAGCCGCGCAACGTTTCCGTAGCGCAAATTCCTCCCGTCTTTTATGGAGGAGCCTCGTTAATGGGCTTCTGCGTGGCCAATGCGGGCTATTTTACAATGCTATTCAGTATGTTCAATCAGGTACCGAAATCTCTTGTCGAATCGATATTCGTAGCGTTTTCTATCGCGGGCAGTCGGCATCTCACGTCTCGGTGTTCACCAGGCAAAACTGTTTTTCATTCAAATGAAGCGGCGACCACGAAGGGCGGTCGCAAAATCAAGGTGTATGCAGCGGGCAGCACCCTCGAGGACCTGCGCTCGTGGTTCAAACAGGGAGCCAGGGTCAAAAGCACGGTCGACCGTGCAGAGAATGCGCTCGAGGCGACCGTCTGATTGGATTGCCTGCCAAGGATTCAAATACGGGGAGGGGCGCTGTCGGCGCCCCTTGTCATTCCAGGCCCGCTGGCCAGCGAGAGGCCTGCAGGTCGACATGTCCATTGGCGAGGAAGGCAACGCCTTCGTCCTCGAGCAATGTGCGCTGTGCCTCGGGCCCACCGAAGGCGAACCCCTCCGCGAGGCGTCCGTCGGCGAATACGATGCGATGGCAGGGGATGATCCCGGGTTCCGGATTGACGTGCAGGGCGTATCCCACATATCGAGCTCGACGGGGCTCACCAACGAGCCTGGCGATCTGACCATACGTGGCAACCATGCCGCAGGGCACCTGGCGCACCATGTCGTATACGCGGTTGAAGAATCCGTCGGTGTCCCGATTTGCCATGCTGCTCCTCATCTCCCATAGACGCTGCCGTTCGTTCGGGTGCTGCGGCTCGAGGAATCGCTCGACGAGTTCGGAAAACGCGCCGTCGGTCCCAGCCGTTTCAAGGACGACATCGCAATACGGCCGCACGTCGTCGGTGACGTTCGCCACGCCGACGCCCAGTCCCGCCGCCTTGATCATGGAGAGGTCGTGCGGGGGCGTCGTTCACGAACACGTGGCCGTCGGCGACGTTGACGTGCATGCAGAGTCCGAGTTCGAGCCCCTTTGCATAGATCGCGTTCGCGCATTCGCTGGAAAGGCCGCAGGTGGTAAGCGGGGTGGGGTCTCCCACACGGTTGATGAAGCCGCCGTTATAGGAGAGCACGTAGCCGTCTTCGATCAGCTCGCGGGCCTCCCCCGAGAAGTTGTCCATGATCGAGGAATACCATCGCCCGCTCGAAGGGACGAACAGGACGCCGAGCTCCCTCATGCGTTTGAGTGCCCGGAGGTTGGACGCCGGGATGGCGTGGTCGGCATTGAGAAACGTCTCATCCATATCGCTGGCAACAAGTCGGTACATGCAATCCCCCATACAACGTAAAGAAAACGAGGCGGGTTTATTATCACCCACCTCGTTGAGTCACGGCTATGTTGATCGAGTCGCCTTGGCATGACAGTACCGGCGCGCGTAGCCGCCTGCATCAGCGGGCGGATGTCTTAGTACACCATTCCCATGGCTTCGCGCACCTCGGCGAGCGTCGCCTCGGCGACCTCGTTGGCGCGGCGATTGCCCTCGCGCAGGACGTCCTTGACGTAGTCCATATCCTGGACCAGTTCCTCTCGGCGGGCGCGGATGGGGGCGAAGTACTCGTTCACGCTCTCGGTGACGTACTTCTTGAGCTGGCCGGAGCCGCCCATGCCGATCTCTTCGGCGATCTCGACCTCGGAACGGCCGGTGCAGATCGCGGCGGTGGAGAGCAGGCCGGATACGCCGGGGCGCGACTCGGGGTCGAAGGTGATCATGCGCTCGCCGTCGGTCTGGCTCTTCTTGATGCGCTTAGCGGTCTCCTCGGCCGTCATCGAGATGTTGATGGCGTTGCCGTAGGACTTGCTCATCTTGCGACCGTCGAGGCCGGGGAGCAGCGGCGTGTCGGACAACAGGGCGTCGACCTCGGGGAACACATCGCCGTAGCGGTTGTTGAACTTGCGGGCGATGGTGCGGGTGAGCTCGATGTGGGGCAGCTGGTCACGACCGACTGGCACGACGTTGCCCTTGCAGAACAGGATGTCGCAGGCCTGGTGCACGGGGTAGGTGAGGAGCAGGCCGGTGAGCTCGTGTCCGCTGGCCTCCATCTCCGCCTTGACCGTGGGGTTGCGCTGGAGCAGGGCCTCTGAGACGAGGGAGAGGAACGGCAGCATGAGCTGGTTGGAAGCGGGAACCGCGGAGTGCGTGTAAATCATGGTCTTATCGGGGTCCAGGCCGCATGCCAGGTAGTCGATGACCATGTTGTAGACGTTGTCCTGAATGTTGTCCGTGCTGTCGCGGTCGGTGATGACCTGGTAGTCGGCGATGAGCACGTTGGTGTGTACGCCCATATCCTGCAGCTCGACACGGCTCTTGAGTGTGCCAAAGTAGTGACCCAGGTGCAGGCGGCCGGTGGGGCGATCACCGGTGAGCATGGTGTACTTCTCGGGGTGCTGCGGCAGGTCTGCGCGGATCTCGTTGCTGCGCTGAAGGCTCTTCTCGTAGCTAAGCTCGTTTGGCATTGCTTTTTACTCCTTGCGATCGTGTTGATGGGTGGTGTGCTGTTTGATGCGTTCGATGCGCTCCTCGTGCTCCTCGTGTGCCGCTTCGGCCTCATCGGCAAATGCGGGATTATCGGGGGTGACGAGCTCGTCTTGTTTGGTTTTAGGGTTGTAGTGGTGCCTCAGGACCGGTTCGAATAGGTGCAGGTGCATGGCGAAGAATGCGGAGCAGATGAATAGGAAGATGAAGATGACGAATCGTGCGAACACATCGACCTGGTTGATGACGATGGCGCCCGCGGAAAGCAAGAGGCACCAGCCGTAGATCAACAGAACCGCCTGGCGTTGATCGTAGCCCTCTTGGATGAGGCGGTGGTGTATATGCCCTTTATCCGCTTGGCCAATGCTCACATGGGCTCGAACGCGACGCACGATCGCGGACAGCGTGTCGATGATGGGAACGCCTGCAACGATGAGCGGCACGATGAGCGAGGTGAGCGCTGCGGTGCGGGATACGCTCAGCAGGGAGATGGTTCCCAAGGCGAAGCCAAGCAAAAGGGATCCGGAATCACCGAGGAAGATGCGGGCCGGATGGAAATTGTAGCGCAGGAACCCGAGGCAAGCGCCCGCGAGCGCGATCGCCAGGGCGGCGGCATCGGACTGGCCGGATAGGATGGCGAATGAAAACATGGTGAGCGCCGCGATGCCCGAGATACCCGTTGCCAGTCCATCCAATCCATCGATGAGATTGATGATGTTGGCGAACGCCACCAGATAGATAACGGTGATGGGATAGGCGAGCCATCCCAGGGCGAGCTCCCCGCCTGTGGCGAGCGGGTTGACGATGCGTCCGATCAATAGGCCGGCGGCCGCGGCGACGCATCCGGCCAAGACCTGACCGAGCAGCTTCGCTTTAGGGGAAAGCTGCTTGACGTCATCCACTGCGCCGGTGATGACGATGATGAGGAATGAAACGCCGAGCAGGGGGTAGTTGATGTTCATGGAGGGGTGCGGGATGAGGATTGCGGGCCAGCCGAATACCTTGATACCCACGAGCTCCACTATGAGTGCGGTGCAAAGCCCGGCGAACACCGCGAGTCCGCCCAGCCGGGGGATGGGGGTCGTATTGATGCGGCGTTTGTCGGGATAATCGATGGCGCCTAGTCGTATTGCGAGCTTATACGCAAATGGCGTGGTGATGAGCGTGGTGAGCAGCGCCGTTGCGGCGACGCAAATATAAGGTAGCGCGTTGTGCATGGCTCACCGCCTGTCTATAGGAGCGGGGATAGGGACAATCTAATCTATGATACTCGACCTGTCGTCCTCTTGTGCCCCCATGTCGATACCGGTTGGCGCATACACGGCACCCACATGTCCTCAGGTGATATTCGCGCGTATTTTTAATCCGCTCCGCCCCGAACGATCAAGGGTTCGAGGTCGAATATTTCTTCGGGGGAGCGTTCGGTGGACCTTGATCAAAATCTCATACGCTAGATAGGTAAATCCAGCGCGTTCATTCTCTATAGCCTGGTCGGCGGACGGCGGATTAATGCCGGTAGACGGTATCTGCAGTGTATCATAATGAATAATTCGAATGAGTTGACGTATAGTACCCAGGCATTGCATCAGAGCGGCGCCGAGGTTCACGATATGCAATATGACATCAAGAATATGCAATAGAGATGCATGATCTCCATCATTATGTTCATAGGTATCACACGTAAAAATGCACATCAACCCATATAGAACGCTTTAACTAGAAAAAGTGGAATCCTGGGCAGTTCACATAAATATACCGTTCCCCCTTGTAAATATACCGTTCCCCCTTGAAGAGCTACCGTTGGGCGGTGAGGGGTATCTTGTGATGAGAATTGGATATAACTGTAGATGTTGAGCAAGACCCCAGCGATGGGGTCAAGGCGGGGTCGAATGCGGCCCCAAAATAAGAAAGGTAGGAGGCAATGACGAAAGGCTTGCATGTCCCGAGCGAAATCGGGCAACTCAAGAAGGTCTGTCTGCACAGGCCCGGCGAGGAGCTTCTCAATCTTCCGCCGTTTGAGCTCGAGCGCTTGCTGTTCGACGACGTCCCGTTCCTCGAGGTTGCTCAGCAGGAGCATGACGCCTTCGCTCAGATTCTGCGCGATCAGGGCGTCGAGGTCCTGTACCTCGAGAACCTTGTTGCCGAGGTCTTCGACCAGGTGCCCGGCGCGCGTGACGAGTTCCTGGATCAGTACATCCAGGAGGCCGGCATCAAGGGCCAGGTGCTCCCGCAGGTTGTTCGCGAGAAGCTGAACTCCATCACCGACAACCTCGAGTTCGTCAAGAAGACCATGGCCGGCATCACCAAGGCCGAGCTTGAGATCCCGTCTGTTTCCAGCACCACCCTCAACGGTCTGGTCAACAACGAGTCCGAGTCCGACCTCATCGTGGACCCCATGCCCAACCTGTACTTCACCCGCGATCCGTTTGCGGTCATCGGCAACGGTGTCAACCTCAACCGTATGTACTCCGTCACCCGCAACCGCGAGACCCTGTACGGTAAGTACATCTTCAAGTATCACCCGGATTACAAGGATGTTTCCCTGTACTTCCGTCGCGATGCCGCTTACCACACCGAGGGCGGCGACGTTCTCAACATCAACGCCACCACGCTTGCCGTCGGTATCTCCCAGCGTACGCAGGCTGCGGCTATCGACATCATGGCTCAGAACATCTTCTGGAACTCCGATTCCAAGATCGAGCGCATCCTGGCCTTCAACATTCCGAACAACCGCGCCATGATGCATCTCGACACCGTGTTCACCCAGATCGATATCGACAAGTTCACCATCCATCCCGCCATCATGGGCACCCTGCAGGTGTTCGAGCTCACCCCGGGTGCACATCCGGGCGAGGTCAACATCAAGGAGCTCAACGATACGCTTGAGCACATCCTCGAGGATGCCACCGGTGTCGATCAGATCAAGCTCATCCCCTGCGGCGGCGGCGATCCCATCGCAGCTGCACGCGAGCAGTGGAACGACGGCTCCAACACGCTGGCCGTTGCCCCTGGCAAGATCTGCGTCTACGCGCGCAACACCGTCACCAACGATGTCCTCTACAAGGAGGGCATGGAGCTGCTGGTCTGCCCGTCGGCGGAGCTGTCCCGTGGCCGTGGCGGCCCCCGTTGCATGAGCATGCCGTTCTGGCGCGAGGATCTCTAAGTTTCCTAAAGGGCGGCGCATCGTCATGCACGGTGCGCCCCCTTATTTCTAGGCGCCCAACACGCCCGCTACCGACTGAAGGCATGGGCGCGCACGGACTAATACGAAAGGAACCACCATGGGTGTAAATCTCTCCGGCCGCAGCTTCCTGCGCCTGCTCGACTTCTCCACCGCGGAGATCGAGTACCTGCTCGCTCTCTCCAAGAACTTCAAGGACCTCAAGCGCACGGGTACTCCGCACCGCTATCTCGAGGGCAAGAACATCGTCCTGCTCTTCCAGAAGACCTCCACGCGCACCCGCTGCTCCTTCGAGGTCGGCGCCATGGACCTTGGCATGGGCGTCACCTATCTCGATCCGGGTTCGTCCCAGATGGGCAAGAAGGAGTCCATCGAGGACACTGCTCGCGTTCTCGGCCGCATGTATGACGGCATCGAGTTCCGCGGCTTTGCGCAGTCCGACGTCGAGGAACTCGCCGCAAACGCGGGCGTTCCGGTTTGGAACGGCCTGACCGATCTGTGGCACCCCACCCAGATGCTCGCCGATATTCTGACTGTCCAGGAGAACTTCAACTATGACATCAAGGGCAAGACCCTGGTGTTCATGGGCGACTGCAAGAACAACGTGGCCCGCTCCCTCATGGTCGTGTGCGCCAAGCTCGGCATGAACTTCGTGGCCTGCGGCCCCGAGGAGTGCATGCCCGCCGACGATGTGATCGAGGCCTGCAAGCCCATCGCAGAGGAGAACGGTTGCACTATCAAGCTCACGTCCGATGTTAAGGACGCCTGCACCGGTGCACATGTGATTTACACCGATGTTTGGGTATCCATGGGCGAGCCTGACGAGGTCTGGACCGAGCGCATCAAGCAGCTGCAGCCCTATCGCGTGACCACCGAGGTCATGGCTATGGCCGATCCTTCCGCCATCTTCCTGCACTGCCTGCCCGCTTTCCACGATACCAACACCACGATCGGCTCCGACATCGCCGAGAAGTTCGGTGTTACCGAGATGGAGGTCGAGGACGCGGTCTTCGAGTCCAAGCAGTCCAAGGTCTTTGACGAGGCCGAGAACCGCATGCACACCATCAAGGCGATCATGTACGCAACGCTCAAGTAAGGGTCGTCTGTCGCAGGCGGGCGTGTTCGCTGCCCGCCCGCCTGCTTTTTTCGGTAGTAACCTCGTCGGCTCATTCGACCGCACGGAAGTGTCGAGGGATGCGACGGGGATCACCTTCGATTTGAAGGGGGGATGAGAACCATGACCGAAACCGCCAAGAAAAAGCGTGGTATGCCCTCATCGTTCACCATTCTTCTTATTCTGCTGGCTGTTGTTGCCATCGTAACCGTTATCGTTTCCGGCTTTACGCCTGAGGTCACGGGCGCTCGCCTGGATGACTTCTTCATGGCGCCGGTGCGCGGCTTTGCCGATGCGTTGCCCGTCTGCCTGTTCGTTATGATCCTGGGCGGCTTCCTGGGCATGATGACCGAGACCGGTGCGCTGGACAACGGCATCGCCGTGCTTGTCCAGAAGCTTAAGGGCCACGAGATCTTGATCATTCCGGTCCTCATGTCGATCTTCGCCCTCGGCGGAACCACCTACGGCATGTGCGAGGAGACGGTTCCGTTCTACGCGCTGCTTGCCGCCACCATGATGGCTGCCGGCTTCGACCCCATGGTCGGCGCCGCCACGGTCCTGCTGGGCGCCGGCTGCGGCTGCCTGGGCTCTACGGTCAACCCCTTTGCCGTCGGCGCCGCGGTTGACGCTCTTACGTCCAAGGGCATCGAGGTCAACCAGACCATCATCATCGGTCTGGGTCTGCTGCTCACCGTTGTCACCACCGCCATCTCCATTTTCTTCGTGATGCGTTACGCCAAGAAGGTCAAGGCCGACAAGGGTTCCACTATTCTGTCCATGCAGGAGCTCAAGGACGCCGAGGAGGCTCATGGCCAGGCTGCAAGGGACGCTGCCAAGGAGGTCAAGCTCACCGGTCGTCAGAAGGCCGTCCTGGGCATCTTCGCCTTCACCTTCGTCGTCATGATCGTCGGCTTCATTCCGCTGGGCGACCTCAACGAGAACGTTGCCAACTTCTTCGATGCCGGCGCTTCCAGCCACGAGGTGACCACCGAGGTCACGGGCGATGACTTGGTTGCCGCATATGACAAGGCAAACGACACGACCACCACGCTCGATGGCGACGTTACCGGCGAGTCCGTCGGGACCGTCACCGATTCCCTTGGTTGGTCCGCCGTCGTGACCGGCGCCCCCATCGGCACCTGGTACTTCGATGAGGCTTCCACCTGGTTCTTCCTGATGGCCATCCTCATCGGTATCGTGGGCGGCCTGTCCGAGAAGCAGATCGTAAACACCTTCATCAACGGCGCCGCCGACATGATGAGTGTCGTCTTGATCATCGCTCTCGCCCGTGGCGTCTCCGTGCTCATGGCCTCTACCGGTCTCGATCAGTTCGTGCTCAACGCTGCCGCGGACGCCTTGGCCGGCCTGTCCGGTATCATCTTTGCGCCGATGGCCTACATCGTTTACTTCGTCCTGTCCTTCCTGATCCCGTCCACCTCGGGTATGGCTACGGTTTCCATGCCCATCATGGGCCCGCTTGCCGTCAAGCTCGGCTTCTCGCCTGAGGTCATGATCATGATCTTCTCCGCCGCCATCGGTGTCGTGAACCTGTTCACCCCGACGTCCGGCGCCATCATGGGCGGTCTCGCCCTGGCTAAGATCGAGTGGACGACCTGGCTCAAGTTCGCCGCAAAGATCATCATCAGCATCATCGTGGTTTCCATTGTGATTCTGACGGTTGCCTGCATGGTGCTCTAGCGCCCTGCATGGTTGGCCGCGCGCCCGTCCTTTGAGATGGGGCGCGCGGCCGGCACCATACAAGTCCGACCGGCTGTGGGCGTGAGCCCGAGCTCGGTTGCGACCTACCTTTCTTTGCCCCTCCCGTATCCGTGCGCGGGAGGGGTAATTTGTATCTCGTCGCCCTTGAAGCTTGTGTCGCGTTTAACTCCGCAGCCGTGTTTCACCCCTTCGTTATATATAATTTGTCGGTACCGACATCTCATAAAGAAGGGGCTCGCCCATGCGTCAAGGTTTTGACAACGATGCATATATCGCCAGCCAGGCAAAACACATCAGGGAGCGGATCGCGCAGTTTGGCGGAAAGCTCTACCTGGAGTTTGGCGGCAAACTGTTCGATGACTACCATGCGAGCCGCGTCTTGCCCGGATTTGCTCCCGATAGCAAATTCCGCATGCTCAAGAGCCTGGCCGATGACGTCGAGATCATCATTTCCATCAATGCCAACCATATCGAGAAGAGCAAGGCCCGTGGTGACCTTGGCATTACGTACGATGAAGACGTCTTGCGTCTTGCCGACATCTTCCGTTCCAACGGGTTTCTTGTCGGTGCCGTCGTCATAACCCAATATGCCGGCCAGCCCGCGGCCGACCTGTTCCGCCGCCGGTTGGACATGTTGGGCATCACCTGCAGGCTGCATTATCCCATCGAGGGCTATCCGCACGATGTCGACCTGATCGTGAGCGAGGAGGGGTACGGCAAGAACGAGTACGTCGAGACGACGCGTCCGCTCGTCGTCGTAACCGCCCCCGGCCCCGGTTCGGGCAAGCTCGCCACCTGCCTGTCGCAGCTCTATCACGAGCATAAGCGCGGGGTGGCTGCGGGCTACGCAAAATTCGAGACCTTTCCGGTGTGGAACCTGTCGCTCAACCATCCCGTCAACATCGCCTATGAGGCCGCGACGGTCGACCTCGATGATGCCAATATCATCGATCCGTTCCATCTCGAGGCCCATGGCGTCACCACGGTCAATTACAACCGCGATGTCGAGGCGTTCCCGGTCGTCAAGGCGTTGATGGAGAGGATCCTGGGCGAGAGCCCGTATCAAAGCCCCACCGACATGGGCGTCAATATGGTGGGCTATGCCATCAGCGATGACGAGGCTTGCCGCGAGGCTGCGGACATGGAGATCGTGCGCCGCTACTTCAACGCCGCCGTCAAGGTGAAGCGCACCGGCTGCGGGCAGGAGCAGGTCGACAAGCTCAAGGTGATCATGAAGAAGGTGGGGGTGGATAAGAATCTTTCGCCCGCGCGCTCCGCAGCATTGTTGAAGGAGGAGGCAACGGGTTCTCCGGCTGGTGCCATGGTACTGCCGGATGGCTCGGTGGTGACCGGCAAGACCTCCACGCTGCTGGGTGCCGCCAGCTCTTTGATCATGAACGCCCTCAAGGCCGTGACGGGCGTCGATATGGAGCTCGAGGTGATAAGCGATGACGCCATCAAGCCCATCAGTCGCCTCAAGACGACCCAGCTGGGCAGCAACAACCCCCGGCTGCATCCCGATGAGACCCTGATCGCGCTGTCAATCACCTCGGCTTCGAGCGAAGTCGCCAACAAGGTCTTGGCGGGTCTGCCCAAGCTGCGCGGTTGCGATGCGTTTTTCTCGGTCATCATCTCGTCTTCCGATGAGGCCCTGTTGCGCAAGCTCGGCATCAATGTGTGCTGTGAGCCGAAGTTCGAGCGGTCCAGCTACTACCATCGTTAAGAAGCGCCCGCCCGTGGGTTTGCCCGCGGGCGGTTTTTGTTGGGAAAGAGGCTGGGCTGTGGGCCGGGATATCGAGATGGAGCGCTGCGTCGATCTGTATCTGGATTATCTGTCGGTGGAGCGCGGCCTGGCGGATAACACGCTGGCGGCGTACAGCCGGGACATGGGGGACTACGTCTCGTTCCTTCGCGACCGCGGAATAGCGCAACCGGACGCCATCGGGCGCGGGGACATCCTGGCGTTCATTGCGAGCCGCCGCGAGAAAGGGTATGCCGATGCGTCTGTGAGCCGGGGCCTTTCGGCGGTGAAGGGCTTTCATCGTTTCCTGTTCAATGACGGCATATGCGCGTCCAATCCCGCCGCCGCGATTCCGCTGCCCAAGAAGGAGCGCTCGCTGCCCGAGTGCCTGACCGTTGCGCAGGCATCGGCCCTGCTCGACCAGCCGTTCCCGGGCACTGCCGCCGGCACCCGTGACCGAGCCGTGCTCGAGGTGCTGTACGGATGCGGCTTGCGGGCGAGTGAGGTCGCGGGCCTCGACCTGTCGAACCTGTATCTTGAAGACGAATTCGTGCGCGTGATCGGCAAGGGATCGAAGGAGCGCTTGGTTCCCCTGGTCGGCAGCGCGCACGACGCTCTCACCTCCTATATAGAGAGTGGCGCACGAGGCGAATTGCTGTCCCATGCGCGTTCGCTCGGCGGCTCGACGGCTGTTTTTCTCAATGTGCGAGGGACTCGCTTGTCGCGGCAAACCGTCTACACGATTTGCGAACGGTATGGGCGAGCCGTGGGGATCGACGGCCTGCACCCGCATGTGCTGAGGCACTCCTTTGCCACGCATGTTCTTGCGGGCGGTGCCGATTTACGCGTGCTTCAGGAGATCCTCGGTCATTCGGATATCTCGACTACGCAGATATATACCCATGTTGATGTTACCCAGCTTCGCGAGGAGTACCTCGCGGCCCATCCGCGGGCCAAGCTCTAACGCGGTGCGGCATACAGCTCCGCCCCCGCCATGCCCCTTCGCCGTCACCCGCTGCGGGTTATAGGACAAAAAGTGTGTCTGACATCGGCCGTCTGCGCAGGCAGGCGGCCTTTTT
>SAMEA3387474__coassemble_1027_pt1 | contig 37284 bp, 28 predicted proteins | sample SAMEA3387474__metabat2_low_PE_017 | metagenome-assembled genome bin SAMEA3387474 (sample SAMEA3387474) | Felis catus | biome: Faeces | place: United Kingdom | collected 2012 | reverse complement strand
GCGCCACGCTCGTGAGCAGGCCCCATGCCGTTGCACTCAGAATGCTAATCCGCCGTTGTGAGTACCCAATCAACGGGATTGACGGTCAAAACAGCTTAGTTCGGCCCTTCTGAGAGCAGAAAAGGGCGCGGTTTCTCTCGTACGCTCTATGTTAACTTACACATGTTTCCATTCTATGCCCCAAATTACATCGCATGGCTCCATTCGGGGGAGCAGCTCGCCCCGCAACTACTCACAACCGTCCATTTTTGTCAGCCGCAAGCCGAAAACGTGAATGCGAGGCTCGACGTGCGCACACGATACGCAATTGAAACAGCAAAAGGGCGATCCGGCTTTGCCGGATCGCCCTTTTGCATGCATATCTATACTCCGCGTGCCTCGCAGTTGGGGTCGTGGCGGCAAGCGGGCCGGATTAATCCGTGCTGGCAGGTGCCTCGGAGTTGTTGCCCGCATGACCGGAGTTGCCGCCGGAAGCGCCGCTATCGCCACCCGTGTTTGCCGGGCCCGAAGAAATGACCAGCGTAATCGTGGTGCCACGATGGGCGGAACCCGTAGCGGACTGAGAGATCACGCTGCCGCGCGGGACAGTGTCACTCGCGCGCTGCTGCGTGGTTGACGGGAAGCCCGCCGCCTGCAGATCGGCGCGCGCGGTCGACTCAGTCTTTCCAACGACGTTGGGGATCTCGGCGTTGGGGTTGGCGCCCTTGGAAATGGTGATCGTGATGGTGGAGCCCGCCTCGACCGTACCCGTTGCGCTCTGGGCCATAACCGTGCCCTCCGGGTACGTATCGCTATAATCCCCGTCGACGCGCTCGACCTTGAAGCCCGCGTTGCTCAGCATGTTGCTGGCCTCGGCAGCGGACTTGCCCAGCACGCCGGGTACGGACGCGGTGTCGGGAGCCGTTGCCACCTTGTACTCGATCGTGCTGCCCTCATCGACCATGGTGCCGGTATTGGTGCCCTGCCAGAATACCGTCCCCTCTTCGACCTGGGTGTTCTCCTCCTCAATCGGATTGCCTTTGAGCTTGAGCTTCGAGAGGGCGGAGGCGGCCTCATCGGCGGTCATGCCGGTGATGTTGATCATCTCGACCTGTTCGGCCGGCTCGATACCCTTGGAGAGGATGATCGTCACCTCGGACCCCTTTTTGGCCTTCTTGTTGCCATCGGGAGTCTGGTCGACGACCTTGCCCTCCTCAACCGAGTCGCTCCACGTGGGATCGCCGAGCTTCACCTTGAAGCCCGCATCCTCAAGAGCCTTGGTGGCCTCCTCTTCCGTCTGGTTCAAAACATAGGGGACGCTCACGCCGGCGTCCTTGCCGAACAGGCTCGTGGCGGCGAACACGGCAAGCGCGATGACGGCGATGACGCCCACCACGATCGCGGCGATCTTGCCCTTGCCGGCGCTCTTCTTGCCCTGCGCGTCGAAGCTGCCTGTGTCTCCGTACGGGGCGGAACCCTGGGCGCCGGGACGAGCGGCGGTCTGTCCCATCACGCCGGCCGGGCGGGCCATCTGCTGCGTCTCGGTGGCGCCCATGCCCGCACCGGCGGCAACGCCGGGGATCACGCGCGTGGGCTCGGCCACGTTCACGGCACGGCCGGTTGCGTACGCATTGAGCACCTGGCGCAGCTCGTCGGCAGTCTGGAAGCGGTTCGCCGGATCCTTCTCCATGCATTTGAGGATAATGCGCTCAAGGTCGGAATCGATGCCGGGGTTGATCTGCGAGGGCGGTACGGGCAGCTCGTTGACCTGCTTGAGCGCCACCGAAATCGCATCGTCGCCGTCAAACGGCACACGGCCGGTCGCGCACTCGTACATAACGACGCCGAGCGAGTAGATGTCGGAGGTGGGGCCGAGCTCCTGGCCGCGCGTCTGCTCCGGGGAGACGTAGTGCGCGGTGCCCAACACGTTGTTGTCCTGCGTGAGGTGGCTGTTCTTGGCGCGTGCGATGCCGAAGTCCATCACCTTGATATTGCCGTCGGGCAGCACCATGATGTTCTGCGGCTTGATGTCGCGATGGATGATCTCGTGCTTATGGGCAACCGAGAGGGCGCCGCAGATCTGGGAGCCGATCTGCGCGACCTTCTTGGGGTCGAGCGCGCCGTGGCTGCGGATACCGCTCTTGAGGTCGGTGCCGCGCAGATACTCCATAACGATGTAGTACGTGTCGCCATCCTTGCCCCAGTCGTATACGCCCACGATGTACGGGCTCGACAGACCGGCCGCCGCCTGCGCCTCCTGCTTGAAGCGCGCGGCGAACGTCGCGTCGCCGGCGTACTGCGGCAGCATGATCTTGACCGCAACCGTGCGGTCGAGCACCTGATCCTGCGCGCGGAACACCGTGGCCATGCCACCCGTGCCCACTTTGTCCTTGAGGAGGTACCTGCCCCCCAGAACGCGCTGTCCTTCTGCCATCTTCCCCACTCCTCATCAATCTACCGCCAGGCGGTCATCTTAGTTACCGTATCACACCAGTTCTGACATCTTTGAATGTGCATCACGAGCCCTGGGTAAGCAGCGCCGTCCGAAGCACCTGGCCCGCGATCGCCGCCGCGCTCTGCTCGCCCTCGGTACGCTGCTCCAGCATGACCGAGATGGCGACCGTAGGGGTATCGAACGGGGCAAAGCCCACGAATGCCGAGTTGGGGGCCGCGCTGTTGGTCTCGGCGGTACCGGTCTTGCCGGCAACCTTGAATCCCGGAACCGATGCCGCGGAGCCCGAGCCGTGCTGGACGACGTCGAGCATGGCCTGCTTGACCTGGTCGGCCGTGCCCGCGCTCACCGCCTGCCCGAGCGCATGGCCCTGCGTCGTCTTGACGACCGCCCCGTCGGGTGCGAGGGTCTGCGCCACCACGTACGGGTTCATCGCGATACCCTTGTTGGCGATCGCGGCCGCGATGACGGCGTTCTGCATGGTCGTGGTCTGCGGGCCGGGGGTATGCCCCTGGCCGACCGGCTGACCGGCACCGGCCCACGCAAGCTCCCACTCGCTCATCTGCGAGGGGTCGGGCATGATGGAGGCCGCGGTCTTGAAGTCCAAGCCGAGTTTCTGCCCGTAGCCGAAGGCACGCGCCGTGGACACGAGGTTCTCGGCGCCGACCTGGTCGGCGAGCTGGCCGAACACCGTGTTGGCCGAATAGGCGAACGCGAGGTCGAGCGAGATGCGGCCGTGGCCCTTCTCGTGGATGTTGACCACGTCCGCGCCGCCGATCTCCATGCGCGCGGCGCTCGTGTAGACCGAGTCGAGCGTTGCTATACCGTTCTCCAGCGCCGAGGACAGCGTCACGACCTTGAACGTGGATCCCGGGGTGTAGAGGGCCTGCGAGGCGCGATCGAACAGGGAGGTATCGCCCTGATTTTGGTTGGCGTGCTGCATGGCCGCCTCGATGTTCGTGTTATCGAAGGCCGGGGCGCTCGCGTAGGCGAGCACGGCACCGGTACGCGGATCGAGCACGACGATGGCGCCCGTGCGGCCCTGCAGAGCGCTCTCGGCGGCACGTTGGATTCTGGAATCGATCGTCAGCTTCACCGAGTTGCCCGGTTGCGTAAGGCCGGCCAGCGATTTGACCGCGTTGCTCCAGCTGGAATAGTCCTTGGCCCCGGTCAGCGTGTTGTTCTGCGAGGCCTCGACACCCGAGGAACCGTACTGCTGAGACACATAGCCCACCACATGCGCGGCCATGTTGCCGTTGGGATAGGAGCGCGCAAACGTTCCATCCTGCTGCTGCAGGGACTCCGCCAAGGTGATGCCGTCGGACGTGATGATGGAACCGCGTTTGATGAAGCGGCTCTTGTTAATGGTGTGGTTGTTGCTCGGCATGCTCTGGTAATCGGCCGCCTTGATCACCTGTATATAGGTGAGGTTGCCAACGAGCACGGCGAACAGCGCGGTGAACAGAAACACGGTGCGCGTGAGGCGCTTGGCGAGCGCGACGCGGCCGAGCACGCCCGATTCCGGCGTGTCGAGCGTCCTGCGGCGCAGCCTCGAGCCCGGACGGGCATGGCTCGCAGCGCCGGCGCCGTTCGCGCCATCCGTGCGGCCGCTGAAGATACGCGTGCCCACACGGCTCACGGCGGCACCGGCCTGACGGGCCTCGTCCATGGGACCGAACCCGGCTGCCGCCAGATCGACCCCCGTTCCCGTGAGCTCGGCCTCGCGGCCGGTGGCCTCGTCGCCCGCGCGCAGCAGCAGCGCGACGATCACAAAACTCGCCAGCAGCGACGAGCCGCCCTGGCTCATAAACGGCAGGGTGACGCCCGTCAGCGGGATCAGCTTGGTGACGCCGCCCACGATGGTGAACGCCTGGAACGAGATTGCGGCGGTGAGGCCGGTGGCCGAGAAGGCCGCCAGGTCGGACTTGGCGCGGGCGGCCGTGGTAAGTCCGCGGACGGCGAACAGCATGAAGAGCAGCAGGACAGCCGAACCGCCCAGAAGGCCCATCTCCTCACCGATGGAGGAGAAGATGAAGTCGGATTCCACGACCGGGATCATGTCGGCCATGCCCTTGCCGATGCCCAGGCCCGAAAGCCCGCCGTCGGCCAGGGAGTAGAGCGACTGCACGATCTGGTATCCCAAGTTCTGCGCGTCCGAGAACGGGTCGAGCCAGATCTTGAAGCGCACGCGGACGTGCCCCATGATCTGGTACATGCCGAAGGCGCCGATCGCCAAAAGGACGATACCGATGACCACATACGAGAAGCGGCCCGTCGCCACGTAGAGCATGATCAGGAAGATGGTGTAGAACAGCAGCGCGCTGCCCAGGTCGCGTTCGAAGGCAACGACCAGCAGGCAGATGCCCCACACCACGAACAACGGCGCGAGCAGGCGCAGACGGGGAACCTTGAAGCCCAGGATCGAGCGGTTGGAGATCGACAGGAGCTCACGGTTCTCGGCCAGGTAGCCGGCAAGGAACAGGACGATGAACACCTTGGCGAACTCGCCGGGCTGGAACTGGAAGCCGCCGATCTTGATCCACAGCTTGGATCCGTAGATCTCGGTACCGATGAACATGGGCAGGATGAGCAGCAAGATGCCCAAGAATCCCAGCGTGTACTTATATTTTTTGATGATGTCGAGGTTCTTGACCACGGCGAGCGTCCCCACCATCAGCGCCACGCCGATGAACAGGAACACAATCTGACCCATGGCCGCTTCGGGCTTGAGGCGCGTGACGAACGTGATGCCGATGCCGGACAGCACGAACACGATCGGCAGGATCGCCGGGTCGGCGCCGGGGGCGAAGATGCGCACGGCGATGTGCGCTGCGGCGAAGGCGGCGAACAGGCCGAGCGGGACGGCGAGCGTCTGGAACGACAGGGCCTGCCCCGTCGTGATGACGTACATGGCATACAGCAACAGCACGGGGAACGCGCCGGCTATGAGCAAAAGGAGCTCTGTTGTGCGTCGACTCATTGAGCAGCGCCTCCTTCGGGTGTAGATGCGGGTGCGGATTCGGGCGCCGGGGCCGCGGGCGCGGCCGGGGCGGGGCTGGCCGACGCCGCAGCGGGATCACCGTTTTGACGGATCATCGCCGCGTCCTGGATCTGGCGGCTGGCCTCCTGATCGATCTGGTCGCGATAGTTCTCGACCGTCTCGTTCGCGCTATCCAGGTTCTCCTGCGGAATGCCCTCGGCGAGCCTGCGCTGCGTATCCTGCGGGAGGTCCTCCAGGCGCACCGAGGTCTCATCCTCCAGCCAATGCAGGTGCAGCCCCAAAACCTTATTGGGCACGCCCGAGTACACGGCCACGCAATCATCCTTAACACCCAGGTAGACCGACCGTGAGATACCGAACAGCGCCACGGCGGCAACGAGGGCGAGCACGGCGAGCACACTCACCGCGCCGACGATCGCATTGCGCCGGCGCTTCTTGGCAAGCTCGCGCAAACGGCCGTCGTTGACGATATCGACCACGACCACCGTCACGTTATCCGAGCCGCCCGCGGCAAGTGCCGCATCGACCAAGTTGTCGGTGCATATCTGCGCGGTCGAGGACTGGTTGGCGATGTTCTCGATCTCGCCGTCCGGCACCATGCCCGAAAGGCCATCGGAGCACAGGATCAGGCGGTCCCCCTCCTCCACGTTGAGCTGGAAGTGGTCGGCGTACATGGCCGGATCGGAGCCGAGCGCACGCGTGATGACCGAGCGGTTGGGGTGCACGCGGGCCTCATCGGCCGTGATCTCCCCGGCATCGACTAGCTCCTCCACGTAGGAGTGATCGCGCGTGACGCGGATGAGCGTTCCCTCGTGCACCAGATATGCACGGGAATCGCCCACATGGGCGATGGCCAGGGAGGTCCCGTCTAAATAGGCAGCGGTTGCGGTGCAACCCATGCCGGGCTTGCCCAGACCGTTTACCGCGGCCTCGATGACCGCCGCGTTTGCGGCCTCGATCGCAGCCCCGAGCTGGGCGGGATCGGCCGCCTTGGGGGCCATCTTGGCGATGGTCTCGACGGCGATGGAGCTCGCCACCTCGCCGGCGGCGTGCCCGCCCATGCCGTCGCACACGGCGAACAGCGGCGAGGCCACCAGGTACGAGTCCTCGTTATGGGAGCGTACGCAGCCAACATCGGAACGGGCGCCCCAGCGCAGGGACATGGTGGTGCCGGCATCGAAGGTCGAATCGGTGTCGATACGGTCGTCGGTTATGGGCGCGAAGCTCTGCGTGGAGCCCGGATCGTTCAACTGGGCCTCGACCGCCGTGATGTCGATCTCGGCGGTGTCCTCGGGCGAGATGTCCTCGGTCGGGTCGGGGATGGCGTCGGTCGAGGGACCGGCGGGGGGCGCCATGTGCGCAGGCGCCGACTGAACGGGCGCCTGCATGGCGTCCGGTTCCTCCGGGTCGTCAGCGGCAACGAACTCCCGGGACTCGGCAGGCTCGGCCGCGGCGGCGGCATCGGCACCGGTGGCCGTCTCGGCCGAACCGGCGGCCTCGGCGACATGCTCGGCGTATGCGGCCAGGTATTCATCGTCCGAATGCAGCTCGGGCTGCATGGTCTGGCGCTCTTCGCGCTCGCGGGCATCGGAAGACTCCTGCTGCCCGGTCGTCCATGCGGCACAGGCCGCGACATCGGTAGATACAACGAAGCCGCCGGCGGTACCGTCGGCGGTCGGCGGGGCGGCATGGGCCCCGATGGGTTCTCGCTGTGCGTCGTCGACGCCGTCGTACAGGGGATCGTATTCCTCTGCCGAGGGCGCCGGCATATCTGACGGGCGTTCGGTCATCGGCGATTCACCTTCATGACCACGTCACCGATCTGCACCTCGTCGCCGTCGCGCAGCGTTGCCGGCTCCTGCAGATTGTGTCCGTTGACCAGCGTGCCGTTGAGCGAGTTGAGATCCTCGATGATCAGCGCCGGACCCTGCAGCGAGAATCGCGCGTGGCTGGCCGAGACGAAGGGCTCGTTGATGCAGATGTCGGAGCTGGGCGAGCGGCCCACGATCACCGGCCCGAGCATGTCGACGTGGATGCCGCGGATGCCGCGCGGGCCCTTCTCGACGTCAATCGTCCAGATGCCGGCATCGCGGCGCTGGCCACGCACCAAACCCACACCGGTCTTCATCACGGCGAACAGGAAAATATACAAGATGATGACGAGCGCGATGCGACCCGCAAACAGGATGATGTCGATCATGCCTAGCTCCTGAACTCAAATGTACTCAGGCCGAAGGTGAGCAGATCGCCGTTGCGAAGCGGGCAGCGGCTCACGCGGCGGTTGTTGACCAGCGTGCCGTTGGTGGAGTTGAGGTCCTCGATCGTCCAGTCGCCCGCACCGGTGAAGGTGAGCTCCGCATGGCGGCGGCTCACGTTGGGATCGCGCAGGACGATATCGGCGGCGACGCGCTCGCGCCCGATGGTGCAACGAGCGGAGGCCACCTCGTAGGTGTCCCCCGTCACCACATCGACCAGCTGGGCGAGCGGGCGGGCGGGCGCCGGACGGGGCGTGGAGGCTTCAGCCGCGACGGCCGCGGCTCCGAGAGCCGCGCCCGTAGCCGCGGCGCCGCCCATGCCGGCGAGCTGCTCGCGGGACACGGTCTGCGGAACCGGGATGGGCGTGGGCTCGGGAGCGGGCACGGCGACAGCGAAGGGGTCCTGCACCGCCGGCTGGGACTCGGGCGCGGGTGCGGGCATCGATGCCTGCTGCGGCGCGGGAGCCGGGGCGGGCGTGGGGATTTGGGCGGGAACCGGACGGCTCTGCTGCTGAGGCTGCAGGCCGCTTTGGTATGCGCGCTCCTCCTCGTACAGACGGCCGAGCGTGGGGGCATCGACGTTCTCGGCGAAGACCGAGAACTTACCGCTGCGCAGCGACGGGTCGATCATGAAGCGCACGAGGGGCTCGCCGGCGAACACGTAATGCTTCTTGTCGGCCTGGGCCTTGACGAACTCGCTCACCTCGCGCGACAGTTGGGGGTAATACGGAGCCATCAACGGATCGTCGTCGTCGGCGATGAGGATGGTGTAGAGCGCCGGCGCGGTGTTCACGCCGTTGATGACAAGCGTCTGGTCCTCCATCTCGCGCGCTGCCTGCTTGGCGAGCTTCTTAAAGGAAAACGGCGCCTTGGCGGCTCCAAAGATGCCGGAGACACGGTCCTCGAAGATGTTCAGGAAGTTCACGGACGATCACCTTCCGCTTGATCTTTTCTATATCCGAATGCACGGGTGCATGTGTACACGATTATAGAGGATAGGATTGCACCGCCCGCAGCCGCACCCATCTTGAGTGCGGGCGAGACCGCAATTTCCATAGGGTATGCAAGACAGAAATTTGTTAGACCGGCGAGCAGGGGCAGGGCCGCGGCGACGTAGGACAGGGCCGCCGAGGCGCCCTCCTGCACCCGTCGCCAGTTGACTGCCAGCAGAATCGACACCGCGCCCGAGGTTGCGGCGGCCAGCGTCAGGGGCACTAAAAACCCTGGCGAGAACAGCACCGATACCGCGGCGCCGACGGGCAGCGCGCCACCCGCGCACACCGCCGTCAGCATGAGGGCGGCGAACACCATGCCGAAAGCCGTCGACACGGCCGCCGTCGCCGCCGGCAGCGCATAAGCCGCGACGGCTGCGGCCAGGGGCGCAAGGAGGCCGGTCACGTACACGGCCGCATCGCCACTCGCTCGAACCGCCGTCTGGGCCATGGCCCCCACGGGGGCTCCCGACAGGGCGGCATGGGCCCCGGTGGCGACCTCCGCCGCAACGGAAGGGGCCGCGTAGGCACCCCCCAGACACGCCAGCACAACGCATCCCAAAGCCGCAACCAGCTCAAACGCCATCGATGCGGAGGCGTCGAGACGGCCCCACGCGAACCACCACGACACCGTGAGCGCGAGCATGACCACGGCCACGGGGAGCACGGGGATGAGCGGCGTCGCCCCCATGATCATCATAAGGAAGCCGGTGATCGCCAAGGCCGAGCCGAGCTGTGGGGCCACGCCGGCCGCCGCGCCAACGGCGAGGGCGCACACCGCGCGGGCCGCAAGGGCCTCAACGCCAAGCGCGCCAAGCATCGTCCCCGTCACCAGGGCGATGGACAGGCCGCTCACCACGCGCATGGCGATACCGCGGGCGCGAGGGTCGCGGCTGCCCAGCAGGCCCTCCGCCGGAGAGAATTCCCACTGGGGCTCATCCCGCTCGGCGTAGTCGAGTACCTCGTCGTCCGAGGTCATACGGGCGATCATGCGGGCCAGGCTCTTGCGCCCCTCGTGCGGATTGCCCAGTCCGTCCAGGAACGCGTCCGCGAAATCCGCCACGCTGCGCGGCCGTTCCTCGGGATGAGAGGCCAGTGTGTCCAGCAGCACCTCCTCCGCGCGGGCGGGCAGGTCGGGCAGCAGCTCGGACGGGGGCGTGACGCCGCGCTCGATGCGCTTGAGCGACTCCGCCGGCGTTTCCGCCCTAAACGGCGCCGTGGCGCACAGCGATTCGTACAGCACGGCCGCCAGCGAGAAAAGATCGGCACGCTCGTCCACCGCCGCGCCCATGAGCTGCTCGGGGGGCATGTACCCGATGGTGCCGCCGCGCGCCCCGCCGAAACCGGCCGAACTCGCCAGCGTGGCCATGCCGAAGTCGGCCAGCTTGACGTGGCCGCTGCGGTCGATCAGCACGTTGGCGGGCTTGATATCCAGGTGGAGCACGCCGTTCTCGTGCGCAAACGCCAGCGCCTGCGTGAGCGCGTCGGCGATGCAGGCGGCCTCGTCGTAGGTGAGCGAGTGACCGTCGACCTGGGCGAGGAACTCCTCGAGCGTCATGCCGTCCACGTACTCCATGACCAGGTAGGCGTAGGCGCTGTCGCTGCGGAAGTCGATGACCGAAACGATATTGGGATGGCTGAGCAGACTGGCTGTTTGGGCCTCCGCAAGCGCCGCTGCGGTCGAGTCGCGCAAGGCCTGCTGGCGCGGGTCGGCCAGGGGAATGCGTTTGATGGCGACGCGGCGCTTAAGGCGACTGTCCAGGCAGATTTCCACCGTACCGAAGCCGCCAGTGGCCCGGGTTTCCAGCGGGCGATAGCGGCGGAGAAGCACCGATCCGGCAGCGCCCGCCTCGGCCGGCGGCCGGTTTGAAAAGTGCTGGGAAGCATTCGGCATGGGCACTTTGAGCTCCTTCGTTCTGGCGGCTGGCGGAGGGGTGGGGCGGGCCCCGTACGCGGGGCCATCCGGGGCCCGGGGCCGGGTCCGGGGCCGGGCCGGCCAGCGAGCACGGGGCCGTTCGCCGGACCAGACGCATCCGCACCGACTCCACATCGATAGCGTACATAATAGCCGTCCGCAGGGATGCCGCGCACCGGGTGCATCTCGGACAGCAGGGCCCATCTTCTTCCGGGCTGCCCGCGATGCGCTCCGGCTCGTTTCCCCGCATTTGACCGCTCCTCACCAAGGTGAGGCACAAACCCTCGATATTGGACCATCTTGGCGAGCCCTCCGGCACAAACCCTTCTAAATGAGCCGTTTCTGGGCCCTGCAGGCCTTCAAAATGACCCGATTTCACGGGTTTGCGCTTCCAGGCCTCGCAAAGCGGTCCATTTGCAGGGGTTTGCGCGACTCGCCCCATCAGAACGGTTCACCCCCACGGGTTTGCGCAACGCGGGCCTTCAAACATGGCCAGACTCCACGGGCCCACCCAACGTGCCCGTCCCCCAACCCCCGTTTCGTCCGCACGAGCCCCTATGCTGCCATCGGTGTCGATAAGGAACGGAGGAGCGGATGTACAAAGGGAAGAACCTTGCGGGGACCTGCGGGATTCCATTGGAGCGCGACCGGGTGTACATCCATGTGGATTGCGCGGTGAGGGGCACCAACGATGATATCGATGTGCCCAGACGGATCATCTGGCCCGATGGCAGATCATGGCCGATCCGCTCGACTGCGCGACACACGACATACGGACGAGCCATCTTCGGCAACCTTGTTGAACGGTTCGACATCTTTATGGGGCAGGCGGGTGACATCAAAACGTTGTGGCGTCAGGACGGAAGCTGGTTTGTGGCCAAGCCCACCACGTACATCTCGGCAGCTCCGCATGCATAAAGACGGGCCGCAGCAGGCTTGCTACGGCCGGGCAATCGCCGCACGGCCGTGAACAAAGAACGAAGGCGGTTGCCGCATGAGAGAAGAGGAGCTTTCGACATGTCGCTCCTTTCCTTTTTTTCCTATTTTTTCCTTTTTTTCCTATTCTAAGCACCGGACAGGGAAGCGCTCTTCGGTAGAAAGGCTGCTTGGCGCTCCGTTTCCCCCATTTTTCACCCAGCTCTACAAGCCATGAGGGGAAAGAAAAAGGTCGTTGCATGCAAATGCACGCAACGACCCGCGATTTTAACTGGTGCCCCCGGGCGGATTCGAACCGTCGACACCCGCTTTAGGAGAGCGGTGCTCTATCCCCTGAGCTACGGAGGCACGTAGTGTTTCATACTACCACGCCCGAGCCGTCGCGCCCGCAACGTTTTCCCAGCACGCTATGCAAACTGGGAACGGTACAGCTCGGCATATGCCCCGTCCTCGGCAAGCAGCTCCTCATGCGTACCCTGCTCGATAATCGTCCCCGCCCGCATGTGCAAAATCAGGTCGGCATCCACGATGGTCGACAGGCGGTGCGCGATGACAAAGCTCGTGCGCCCGCGCATCAAGTTCTCCATCGCGTGGACGATCTCCTGCTCGGTACGGGTATCCACGCTCGACGTGGCCTCGTCCAAAATCAAAATCTTGGGGTCGCACAGAATCACGCGCGCGATCGTGAGCAGCTGGCGCTGGCCCTGGCTGATGTTCTCGGCATCGTTTTCCACCAAGGTGTCGTAGCCCTGCGGCATCGTGCGCACAAAGTGGTCCACGTGGGCCATCTTCGCCGCCGCAACGATCTCCTCGCGCGTAGCGTCCGGCCTGCCGTACGCGATGTTCTCGGCGATCGTCCCCTCGAACAACCACGCATCCTGCAGCACCATGCCAAAGTTGCGCCGCAGCTCGTCGCGGGACAACTCGCGCGTGTTCACGCCGTCGAGCGTGATGCGCCCGCCGTCCACCTCGTAAAATCGCATGAGCAGGTTGATGAGCGTTGTCTTGCCGGCACCCGTCGCGCCCACGATGGCGATCTTCTGCCCCGGCTCGGCCGCAAAACTCACGTCGCGCATGAGCGGATGCGCCGGGTCGTATCCAAAGCGCACATGCTCAAAGGCAACGGCCCCCTCGACCACTGCCGGCAGCGTTGCCGCCCGCCCGGGCGCCGGATCGGGCTCGACCTCGCCCTCATCGAGCACATCGAACACGCGCTCAACCGAGGCCAGGGCGTTCTGCAGCGTGTTGATGGTGAACGAAAACTGCGTCATCGGCTCCCCCACCTGCGCGATGTACTGGAAAAATGCCTGGAACACACCGATGCTCATGCGCCCAGCCACCAGCATGCCGCCCGCAACGATGGCGATGACCACCTGGGCCAAGCGGTTGATGAAGCGAATGAACGGCGCGATGGCGTTGGTCATGAAGTCCGCGCGGCGCGTGGCGTCGGCAAGTTGGTCCGCCAGCTCGTGGATCTCGGCCGAGGACGCCTCCTCGCGGTTGAACGCCTTGATGATCAGCCGCCCCGAATACGCTTCCTCCACGGCCGCGGTCAGCTTGCCCACATAGCTTTGGCGCTCGGCCGCCAGGCGCAGCGTCTGCTTGGAAACCGCCTTGGTCACCAAGGCCGACACCAGTGCAAACGCCAAAAACACCAGGGTCAGGCCCACGTTGTAGCGCAGCATCATGTACAGCGCGCCCACAATGGTGCCCACCGCCGTCATCAGCTTGAGCAGGCCCGTCTGCAAAACCTCGCTCATCTTGTCGAGGTCGTTGGTCGCCCGGCTCACCACGTCGCCGGGCTTATGCCCATCGTAGTAGGCCAAGGGCAGGCGGTTGAGCTTTGCGGCCAGCTTGCAACGCAGGGCCAAATTGAGCTTTTCGGCAAAACCCGCCATGGTGAAGCACTGCACCGAATACAGGGCGCACGCCACCGTCCAAATGCCAAAGTAGATCGCGATCTCGCGGCCGCCCGTATCCCAGCCGATCGTAAAGAGCCGCCCCTCGGCAAACGCCACCTGGATATTGCTCCACAGCACATCGATGACATGCGCGCTGTACGCCGGGGCGGCCACATGGAACACCGTGTAGACGATCACGGCCACGATCACCACGCCAAAGCGCCAGCGCTGGCCGCGCGCCTCGCCCCACAGGCGACGCACCGTTCCCCAGGTATCGCGCGGCACCTCGAGCTCCTTATCGTCCGCCATGCTCCTCGCCTCCCTTCATCTGGCTCTCGGCAATCTCGCGGTAGACCTCACACGTCTCCATCAGCTCCTCGTGCGTGCCGCGCCCCACCACGGCCCCGTCCGAAAGCACCACGATCTGGTCGGCATGCAAAATCGTGCTGATGCGCTGGGCGATGATGAGCACCGCGGCATCGGCCGTCTCGTGCTTGAGGGCCCGGCGCAGCGCGGCGTCGGTCTTGAAGTCGAGCGCCGAGAACGAATCGTCGAAGATATACAGGTCGGATTCCTTCACCAGGGCGCGGGCGATAGACAGGCGCTGGCGCTGCCCACCCGAGAAGTTGGTGCCGCCCTGCGACACCTTGGCATCGAGCTGGCCGTCCAGCCCGTAAACGAACTCGCCCTGGGCGACCTGCAGCGCGTGCTTGAGCTCGCTCTCGGTTGCATCGGGGTTTCCATACCGCAGGTTGCTCGCCACCGTACCCGAGAACAGCCAGGCCTTCTGCGGCACATACGAGATGTGCCGGCGCAGTTCATGCTGACTCATCTCGCGCACGTCCGCATCGCCCACGCGCACCGAGCCCTCGGTTGCATCGTGCAGGCGCAGCAGCAGCTTGGCGATGGTCGACTTGCCCGAGCCCGTGCTGCCGATGATCGCCGTGGTCTGCCCGCGGCGGCAGGCGAAGTCGATGTCGTGCAGCGTGTCCTCGCTGGCGTCAGAGAACCTAAAGCTCACCCGGTCAAAGCGGGCGACCACCTCGCCCGGCTCCACCACGCGCTCGGCGACCCGCGCATCGTCGGCGATGCTCGGCCGCCTGTCGATCACGTCGCTGCAGCGCTGCAGGCACACGAGGGCGCGCGGGACCATAAGTGCCACGAACTGCGCCATCATGATGTAGAACATGATGAGCATGGCGTATTCCACGCACGCCGAGATGCTGCCGATCTCCATGGCATGGGCGCCCACGCGGTTGCCGCCCAGCCAGATCAGGGCGACCTCGGCGATATTCATGAGGCAAAACGAGAAGCAGTCGACGCCGGCGAAGATCCAATTCACCTTGATGGCCGCACCGGCGTAGCGCGAGAACACGTCGCCCAAGCGCTGTTCCTCGCGCCGCTCCTTGTTGAAGGCACGGATGGGACGCACGCCCACGATGCTCTCGCGCAGCACCACGTTCATGCGGTCGATGAACCCCTGCATCTTCTCGAAGATCGGCGCCGCGCGGCGCACCGCGATCACGGCGAACACCATGACCACCGCAACCACCGCCAGCATCATGGCGCCCATCTGGACATCGATCCCAAAGGCCAGCACCGCGCCCATCACGCAGATGATCGGCACCGGGAGCAGCGCCTGCGAGGCGAGCATCACCGTCTGCTGGATCACGTTCACATCGTTGAGCGTGCGCGTGATCATCGACCCGGTGCCGAACTCCTCGAAGTCTGAGCCCGAGAACGCGAGCGATGCATCGTACACCGCATCGCGGATATCGCGGCCCACGCGAGCGGCCAGCCGCGCACAAAGATAATTGCCCAGCAGCGCTCCGCCCGAGGCGCAGCAGCACGCCGCGAGCATCTTGAGGCCCTGACCGAGCACGAAGTCCGCACTGCCCGCCGTGACACCCTGGTTGATCATGCCAGCAAGCATGGTGGGGACGTAGAGCGTGCCCGCGATATCCACCAACAGCGCGGCAAGCGTTGCCGCCACCAGCCCTTTGTATCGTTTGAGAATTGTGAACAGCAGCCTCATTGCGCCTCCTGCTCGATCGCGGACGATTCTGACGAGGTGTCATTCCAACAGCCTGCGGCCGCGGCGGGCGCGATGCCTCGACCGCCACCGGCAGACATCGAGCGGCACCGCGCGGCAAAGCCAGCCGAACGCCCGCTGGTTCCAGCGACTCCCCCACTATATGAGTACGCGAAATCGTCGGCGGAAACAATGGCCGCAGGCGGAATTAATCGATTGTTTCTCCTTTTTGCCCCCAGCGGACCTTCCCGGAGGGCCGGCGGCTCGATTGAAGCGTTTTTATTTCACGCGCATGCGTAGTAGAATCGAGATTCGGTCATCCAAAAATCCAACAGGAGGCGACGTGGCCGTACCAAAAGTCACCATCAGCGATGTCGCCCGCGAGGCGGGCGTGGCGCTGGGAACCGTTTCCAACGCGCTCAACCATCCCGAGAAAGTGCGCCCGGCAACGCTCGAACTCATCAACAACGCCATCGACAAGCTGGGCTACGCGCCCAATCAAAGCGCCCGCATGCTGGCGGGCGGCCGCAGCCAGGTCTTCGGCCTCGTTCTGTCCAACCTTGAGCACGGCATATCCCTGCAAATCGCCAACGGCGCCAACAGCGAGGCCCGCAAGCACGGCTACGGCCTGCTCGTGGCCAATGCCACCAACGACGATACCATCGGCACGCGCTACCTGCGCTACTTCATGGGCACGCAGATCTCGGGCATCATGGTCCAGCCCCTCGCGGAGCGCGGGTGGAAGGCCCCAGCCGTGACCCCCTCCACGCCCACGGTCTTTTTGGACCAGCAAAGCGAGCGCCGCGGGTATTACGTTGGCGCGGACCACAAGGCCCAGGGCAAACTCATAGCCGAGCACGCGGTCGCGGCAGGCGCGCGCCATGTCGCGGTGATCGGTGCCGATGAGCTGGAGACGTTCGACGGCCGCTTGGTGGGCGTGCGCACCGTCATGGTGGCAAACCCCGATGTGCAGTTCGAGATCATCGACGAGGGCCGCTGGAACGACCCGCAAAGCGGCTTTGAGCTGGGGCGCCGCCTGGCGATGCGCGGGCCCGGGAGCCGTCCGGATTTCATCCTCGCCCTTTCGGACGTCCTCGCCACGGGGGCCATGGGAGGCGTGCAGGCCGCGGGGCTCTCTGTGCCTCATGACATGAAAATCGCCGGATGCGACGGCAATCCGCTGGCATGGAGCGGCAGCGTCCCGCTCACCACGGTCGCCCCTCCGGGTTACGAGATCGGCCGGCAGGGCATTTTGTACCTCATACGCCAGATCGAGCACGAGCGCCGCGCCGACCATGCGCTCCCGCGCGAAAACCACCAGGCCATCGTGCGCCCGTTCCTCATGGCGCGCGCATCGACCGGCGTGGTGCGGACGGGCGATTTCGTCAATCCGAGCCTCGACATCAGCGGCTATCTGTAGCCTGCCGCGCCGGCGCACGGCACCGGTACATAAAATAGATACCAAACAACCCCCGTCATTCCACGAACACCAACCTATTAAATACGCGGTAGCGCATACTCAGAGAGTAATTGGGGCTACCTATCGAAGTCATGGATTGCCGCCCTGTTTATATGGGTACTATGTTGTTGTTATGCGACGAACGTGCGCGTGCAAGGGCGCGCCGCTCGCCGAACCACTCGTGGAAAGGCACTTTCATGGCTAACCGCATCGTCCTCAACACCATTTCCTATCACGGCTCCGGCGCCATCAAGGAGATCCCGGGCGAGCTCACCCGCCGCGGCTACAAGAAGGTCTTCGTTTGCTCCGACCCCGACCTCGTAAAGTTCGGCGTCACCGCCAAGGTCACCGACCTGCTCGATGGGGCCGGCATCGCCTACGAGCTGTACTCCGAGATCAAGCCCAACCCCACGATCAAGAACGTTGTGGACGGCGTTGCAGCCTTCAAGGCCGCTGAGGCCGATTCCATCGTCGCCATCGGCGGCGGCTCCTCCATGGATACCGCCAAGGCCATCGGCGTCATCATCACCAACCCCGAGTTCGCCGATGTCCGCTCCCTCGAGGGCGTTGCGGACACCAAGAACCACGCCGTGTTCACCATCGCCGTGCCCACCACCGCCGGCACCGCCGCAGAGGTCACCATCAACTACGTCATCACCGACCCGGAGAAGGTCCGCAAGTTCGTGTGCGTCGACACCAACGACGCCCCCGAGGTCGCCGTCGTCGACCCGGATATGATGGCCACCATGCCCGCCGGCCTTACCGCCGCCACCGGCATGGATGCCCTTACCCACGCCATCGAGGGCTACACCACCAAGGGTGCCTGGGAGCTCACCGACATGTTCCACCTCAAGGCAATCGAGCTCATCTCCCGCAGCCTGCGCCAGGCCGTTGAGGAGGCCAAGTCCGGCGTTCCCGGCAAGGGCCGCGAGGACATGGCGCTGGCCCAGTACATCGCCGGCATGGGCTTCTCCAACGTCGGCCTGGGTGTAGACCACGCCATGGCCCACACCCTGTCCGCTCACTACGACACCCCGCACGGCGTTGCCTGCGCCATGCTGCTGCCTATCGCCATGGAGTTCAACAAGCCGGTCGTCACCGAGCGCCTGGCCCAGGTCGCCGTCGCCATGGGCGTCGACACCACGGGCATGAGCGCCGATGAGGCCGCCGATGCCGCCATCGCCGCCGTCAAGCAGCTCTCCGAGGATGTCCACATCCCGCACGTATGCGAGGCCATCGTCGAGGACGAGCTCGATCAGATCACCAACGACGCCATGGCAGACGCCTGCTTCCCGGGCAATCCCCGCGACGCATCCTTCGAGGACGTCAAGGCCATGTTCCGCAAGATCATGAAGTAACTTCGGGTTTCCCTCCATATGCCAGTGCAAAAGCGACCGACACCACATCCCGTCAAGGAATGGATGTCGGTCGCTTGATTTTCCCAGGCTACGTAAACAATAGGAAGCGCTACGAACGGCGTTTGCGGCCCCTTGCGCCGACCATCGCCAGCGCGGCACCCGCAAACCCCATCACGGCAGCAAGGGAAGAGGGGTCGGCCGTATGGGGCAGGTCGTTATGCGGCTTGTTCTGAGGCTTTTCCTGCGGGCTGGGGACGGGACGCACGGGCTCGACCGGCTTCGACTCGCCAAGATCGATCAACGGCTTGCTCCATTTAGCGGTCAGAACCACGCTGCGACCAATCGGCTTACTCAAGTCAAAAATCGCACCGCTCTCATCGAACCAGCCTTCGAAGGCCCAACCGCCCTTCTCGGGAACGGGCACCTCGCCCTCGAGCTTGCCATCAACAGCGACAAGCGATGCGACCTTAGTTCCATCGACCACAAACTCAACCGTATGGCACGTTGGTTGCGGCGAAGGCTCCGGGTCTGGCTCGGGCTCGGGCTCTGGCATGGGGCCTGGCGCAGGCGCAGACTCGGCGACCGTCACAATCGTAAAGGAGTGCGGCGCGAGTTTAAGCTCTGGAGCGGCGGAGGTTGCCTTGAACTCCGAGGTTTCGATCTTAACGTTGTCGGGGTGGGCCAGGCTGTTTTCCTGATCGAAGCTCGCACCGGAAAGCGTCTGAACCTTAATGGTCTTACCGGTCAAATCCATGCCGCCAACAGACAGGATGGCCTTATTAGCAAGGGAGGCGTTCGCTCCAGCGGTCTCCACATCATTCAGGCCTAAATTCACAATGGCAACATATACGGCCCCGTCGGCATCGGTGGAAGCCATAACGGAATGCTGCGGAACGCCATTGGAAAGCGTTGACTCATTGGAAAGCTCCACGTCCACCATCTTGCTGCCGAAGCTACCGTTGAGCATCTCAAAAATACTCGCACTGGGTGTGGAGAAGAACTTGAATGGACCCGTACCGTCCTTCTGGTCATCAAGGTTATTCTGAGCGACGGCTTGAATCACGGCCTGCTGAGTTGGACCAAGCGAGTCCGCTCCAGAAGAGTAGTAGTCGACCAGACAGTGTTTCTGAATGTAAGGGCTGCCCTGCTCGGCGTACTCCATGATGGCGCGAGCGATGAAGAGCGCGTGCGCCTGGGAGCGAACCATGGGATTGGTAGAACGAAAGATACCGTACTCGGAAATGACGGGGACCTTGCTATCGTCACCCGACACCTTGCGCATGTAGTCGACGTGGTCTTCGACGTTATTGGCAACGGCATCACCCAAGCGCATCGCATCGAGATACCACTGCGTCCTATCTTGAACGGTAGCGGCGCTGTCGTTCATGTGCGGGTTACCGACCTTATTGGTATAGGGGTGCACCGCCATGCCATCGTACAGCTCATCAGCATTCTTCTCATGCATCTTGTCAACAAAGCCGTTCGCTTCCCAAGACGTGTAGATGTTGATCTTGCCCTGGAATCCCGACATCTCGTTTATCTGCTTCTGAGTCTCGCGCATGGCCTTGGAGATATCGATGAAACCGTCTCGCTCGACTTGATAATCAACCTTGACCTGCTTACCCTTCTGGGGAATGGCACCGTGCTCACCGTCACCGAACGTAAAGAATCCAGTCTTCACATCGAGCTGGTAAACCTTCTCGTTTTTACCCGCCTTTGTGATGTCGTCGGTGGACCCCCACAACTCATCGCCAACGTAGACCCTGACGGACCCGGGAACAACGGCGTCACGTCGGGCGCCGTCCTTATCCGTGCGAGGAATCAAAGCATAGCGACAGCCGAACTCCTGGTCAGGCTCACCGGTCGAGAACGACTTCGACTCGTTCCAGTTGCCGCGAACCACCGCGTACTGTTTCTTGTTGCCAAAGGTTGCGGTCCCACCGTCAACATAGCCCTCAAGAGCACCACCAACAACATTGGGCATCCAATACTGCTGCGAGGTGGTCCCATCGCCGCCGCCCTGATTGTTCTCGTTGCCGATCTCGAAGTAGCGAATACCGAACGGCTCGGGGTGACCAAGCTCAGCGCGTTTGTCGGCCCAGGCGACGCCGCCATTGGGGTTGGTGCCCTTCTTGGCATTCAGGAACTCGACCATGTCGGCCGCGTCGGAGGCATCACCCCGGCCGATGCCGTACACCATGATGATCTCGGAATTCATCTTCTCGACGAACTCGGCGACCTCGAGCAGACCGAAAGCCGGCACAAAACCAGCCTGACCGGGATTGTTATAAAAGCCGTGAATCTGAGGCGTGCGTTCGATTTCGGGCGTCTTGGGGTCAAGGTCACCAATGGACTCGGTCCACACGTAGTTGTTCGAGATCGTGCCACCGGGATAGCGCAGGGAACCGAAGCCCGCCTTCTTGTACAGGGCGGCAAAATCTTCTTTGACGGTACCGTCTGGATTCACCGTTCCATAGCCATAATTCGAATAGCGATGATTGATACCGAACAGGGAGTCGTCGATATTACGGATTACGTTCCGAGGGTCGACCGTGATTGTCACACCAATGGCGCGAACTGCTTGAACGGCGTTGGATAGCTCGTTCTTGGCGGCCTTCATGGCCTCGATGTCGTTGGCCTTGAGAGCTTCCTCGGCCTTGGAAATGGCCGCAGCAAGCTTCCTGTGAGCCTGGGTCTGGTTATCGCCCGCTTCGGCAAGAAGCCTTTTTGCGGCTTCAACGTCCCCGGCAAGCTCATCGGCAACAGACAGATCGCCGTAGGAGGCGTACAGGGCCTTTGCCTCTTTGGCGGAAAGAGCCTTGTCGAAAATGCAGAGCTCATCGATCTTTCCCTGGAAGCGAGACATATCGCCTGCGTTCTTGTGCTCACCGATGATAAGCTTCATCATGCCGGCGGGCAGATTGCCAGTCCAGCTACCGCTGCCGACCTTGGAGCCGTTGATGTACAGCATTACGTTTTTGGGGTCACCGGTCTTGGTGATAAGGACATGCTCCCAGCTGCCGCGCTTGGAGTCCTTGCCGAGATCGATGTCGCTGCCGCCGATAAAGGACGTGAACTTCCCGTCTTGCTTTTGATAGAGCAGGGTGCGCCCTTCGCCGCCAAACTGCAAGATCGCGGTCTTTGCCGCAGGGTTGTTGTCGGTCGAGCAAACCCACATGGATATGCTGTACGCCTTTTGAGAATCAACAGCCCTCTCAACGCTCACGTCAAAATCCTTGGTCTTATCAGCAAGAATCAGGGAGTTTCCAAGCAGTTTGACATCGCTTGCGGCGACTGCGGCACCATCGCCGGATACCGTCAGCTTGAGCTCTTTGTTGGATCCTTCGTTGACGTAGCGATCTCCACCGTCTTTTTTATCGAAGGTCCAGTGTCCAACGGGATCACCGGGAACACCCTCCGCGGCGGCCCATGCAGGAGGTACCGCAGCGAAGCAGGTGGCAGTCAAAGCGGCTCCCGTCAGGAGACAGGCCGCCGCACCACGAAAACGATGCCAGGAGCTGCGCAGGAGAACATGTGGGGATGGAATCGAAAACGGTCTTTTACTCATGCATCTCCAATCGATCACGCCGCCTCCACGGCGATGCACGCATTGAAGACGATATCGTTCAGCGTCAATCGTTTCTTCCATACTTCTGCGATTGGTAGTTTATCCTCGACCAGTGGCATCTGGAGATGAACCGCAAGTAGCAGCACCCATAGACAGGCTATAACGCCTTGATGGCTGCGGGAAGCTCCGCCAAACTCGGCAGCACGGCCGTGCACAATGCCGCAATCTCAGCGGTGGGCTCAACTTGATCGGGCACCATGAAGGTATGCATCCCGGCCGCATGACCGGCGCGCACACCGTTGAAGGAATCCTCCACAACCGCGCACCGCTCGGGCGCAACGCCCAGGCTTTTGGCGGTCGCCAAGAAGATATCCGGCGCGGGCTTGCTGCGGTCAACCTCATTTCCGCAGGTCAACGTTGCAAAGAAACCGCCCAGGCCAAACCTGTCCAAGCGGGGCACCGCGCGCAGGCGGTGCGTGGAGGTCGCCAGCGCCATCGGATAACCGGCCGCCTGCAGCTCCTCAAGGCATTCGCGCGCATGGGGCATCATCTCGAGCGATGTCTCGGCGATCTCCAAAAACAGGTCCATATGCTTATCAAATGCGCGCTCGGCCAGCTGTGCATCCCCACCGAAATGCTCCGCCACCACCTGCTTGCCCAACGTTGCGTTGAGGCCGATGAGGCTCCGGATAAGGCTTTCGGGAATATCGAGGCCCATGACTTCGCCCGTTTTACGCCACGCCTTATCGCTCACCGTCTCGGAGTCGACCAGCGTTCCATCCATATCGAAGATAACGGCTTCTATCATCGCATGTCCCTCTCGGATTCACCTTGCTTCACCGCAGCAATGTACCATGAAAGGCACCCCGGAGGCGCGCGACGCCTACCAGCAATAACGTGTGCAGCCGTACGCCTTGACCGCGATGAGCGAATGTTTGGCCACATAATCCGCAACGATTTTCGGTAGCGGCTCGCCACAGCATTCCAGCGTCCGGCAGCCTGCGAGCTCCGTGTTGCAAGCCACCGCAACGCGGAGTATGCGAGGCATTTTGTCGCCGTTGGACATGGTCAGCGAGCACACGCGCTGCCCTACTGGGCGCCGCAGATCGACTTCGCACAGCACGCCGAGCATATGCGGGTAGCGCGCATGGCTGTGGGCCCATACGGCCGAAAGGCTCGGCCAGCCGGTCTCATCGCGCTCGATGGGTGCACAGCGTCGCTCCAAGATATCCGCGATCTCCTCCGGCGTCATTTCGACTGTGGCCGCTCCATCGAGCCCACTGCATGCAGCATCGATATCATCGTTGGTTATAAGCGACGGCAAAGGCATGCCCGCATGTGCCGGGGCGACGATGGCAACGTCCGCGCGCACGCGGCGCAGTATGGCGATACCCAGCAGATTCGCCACACCGCTGCCCGAAATCATGGCGTCCAGCTCCGATCGCTCGTGGATCGGCCACGACAGCTCGCCCACGATCGTAGAGGGACGGCACCGGCTCGCGGCCCCATTCTCATGACCCGTCTTGCCGCCCGCCGCACGTGCCTCTCCTGCGCACACTCTATCTTCCATGATACGTATCCCTGGGATGAACTTCCCTTTGCAAATCACACGTTTAAACAATTGTGACCATACAGTTGCAGCGGCAAGTCACGCCTCGGTCAAGTTGCTGTCAGGATTCGGCGACCGCGGCGGTCATATGCGCCCGATCGCACCCGTTCGAAGAATGACTCGGGAACAAAAGTGGCAGATTTCCGCAAATATGGCCGAATCTGCACCCAGCGGACACCATAGCGGACCCCCGCCGTATGCCGCGTCTGCTTTCGCAATCGGTTGCCCTTCAGAAATGCCCTGGAATTACGGGGGGCAGCAATATCCAAGTCTCGCACGACCGCATCCGCGCGCTCGATGGACGCCATCAGCATGAGATAGAAAACCCATATTTGCAAAAATCTGCCAGCCTCGCCCAAAACTCGTCCCGGAAGCCCGCCCGTGCATCGCCGCCGCACGGCGATGCACGTGATCGATGCGCAAAAAGCGGGGCCCGCCCAATGCGAGCCCCGCCCGTACACGGTCTATATATCGCCGGCCCGTGCAGCCGGCTTAGGCATTACCGCCAGATGCCGCCAACTTACAGCGCGCAGGCCACCTGGTAGCCCTCGCCGATGGCGTCGCGGATGTTGCCGCACTTCTCGGCATCGCCGATCACGTGCGTGGTAACACCGGCGGCCGCCAGATCGTCGGCCAGCTTGGTGTTGGGACGATACCCCATAGCCAGCACGAGCGTATCGGCATCGGCGATGGTGTGGACCTCGCCATTCTGCTCGTAGGAGATGGTGTCCTCGGTGACCTCGGTGACCTTGGCCTCGGTGAGCGCGTGGACACCCTTGCCCAGAATACGGGTGATCAGCACCGCGCGACCGGCGCCGCCCTCGTTGGCGGCGAGCGTCTTGGTCATCTCGATGATCGTGACGTCGCGATTTGCCGGGGACAGGTCGTTGACCAGCGGGGCCAGGTAGTCGGCCGTCTCGCAGCCCACGGTGCCGCCGCCGACGATGACGATCTTCTTGCCCGGGAAGGCGTTGCCCGCCAGCAGGTCGTCGGCAGTCATGACCTGCTTGAAGTTCTGCATAAAGGCCGGGGCGATGGGCTCGGCGCCGTATGCCAGGACAACCTCGTAGCCGGCGTAGTCGCGCTGGATGTCCTCGGCGGTGAGCTCGGTGCCGAAGATGCACTTCACGCCGGCAGCCGCCAGACGACGGTGCTGGTACTTGATCACGCGGGTGAGCTCCTGCTTCGCCGGCGGGACGGCCGCGATACGGACCTCGCCGCCCGGCTCCTCCTGCTTGTCCACCAGCACCACGTTGTGGCCGCGCTTGGCGGCGATGAAGGCGGCCTCCATGCCGGCGGGGCCGGCGCCCACAACCAGGATGTTCTTCTGCACGGAGGCGGGCTCGTAGCCGGCCTCGTCATGCTCGACATCGGGGTTCACCGTGCAGGAGATGCGCTTGCCGAACATGATGCCGTTCAGGCAGCGCAAGCAGCCGATGCAGGGACGGATATCGTCGGCGTTGCCGGACGCGGCCTTGTTGCAGAACTCCGCGTCGCACAGGTTGGCGCGGCCCATCATGCAGATGTCAGCGGCGCCATCCTCGATAAGCTCCTCGGCGATCCAGGCCTCGTTGATACGGCCCACGGTGGCAACCGGGATGTTCACGTGCTTCTTGATTTCGCGCGAAAGGGCGGCATGGCTGGCCTGCTTGGTGCCCGCGGCGGGAATCGCGGAGCCGCGCTTGATGGTGGTGCCGCCGGAGACGTGGATCATGTCGACGCCGGCCTTCTCCAGGCGACGGGAGACGTAGACCATGTCGTTGAGGGTGAGGCCGCCGTCGGTGTACTCGTCACCGGAGATGCGGACGTCGATGATGAAGTCCTTGCCGCAGCGCTCGCGAATCTCGGCGATAACCTCCAACAGGAAGCGCATACGCGCGTCCAGGGAGCCGCCGTACTCGTCGGTGCGCTTGTTGTACTGGGGCGAGAGGAAGCCGCCGAGCATACCGTGGGCGTGCGCCGCGTGGACCTCGACGCCATCGACGCCGGCCTTCTGCATGCGCACGGCCGCATCGGCAAACTGATGGGTAAGAGTGTGAATCTCGTCGATGGTGATGGGGCGCGGCGCCTCGCGGGCATAGGACGGGCCCACGAAGGACGGGGCGATCAGGCGCGGGGTGCCCGGCACGTTGAAGGCCATGTACGCCGGGTGGAAGAGCTGCGGCATGATCTTGCAGCCGTACTCGTGCACGGCGGAGGCGAGCTTCTCCCAACCGGGGATGAAGGAATCGTCGTAGCAGCACATGTCGCCCGGCAGGTAGCAATAGGTTGGCTCAACGGTGACGACCTCGGTGATGATCAGGCCGACGCCGCCCTTTGCGCGGGCGCGGTAGTGGTCGATCAGGTCGTCGGTCACATAGCCGTGGTCGGCCATGTTGGTAGATACCGGAGGCATGAAGACGCGGTTTTTGACCTCGGTGGTGCCCACCTTGATGGGCGAGAACAGCATGGGATACTCAGCGGACTCCATTGACGTATATGCTCCTTTCGTGGGTGGCGTGGGGTAACGGCATTCGGGTTGCGCGGCGCTGCCGGCGGCTTTGCGGGACGCACGCGGGCGGGCGCGGTGGATGCGCAGTCAAGCGAAAGTCCCGTCCCCTTGCGACGGACGAACCGCCCCCGAATCCGTTCTCTCCAAACCTCAAAGGGCCGGCCCACCCGCGCGAACCAGCCCGAAAACATATCGATATCAGTTTACTAAACTTTTTACACAGCTGTAACGGTAGAGAGCGTCGTGACAGCGATCCGACACACCTACCGCGGCGTTCGCGCTCAGCCGCCCTCCTACCAGATCCCCAGCACGTGCTGCATGCCCAGGCTCACCAACGTGATGCCAATCCAGCAGCAGAGCCCCAAAAAGATCGGCTTGCCACCGCTTTTGACCAGCTTGACAATATTGGTGTTGAACCCGATCGCCGCCATGGCCATCACGATAAAGAACTTGGACAGCGTCTTGATCGGCGCGGTCACCGCTACGGGCAGGGCAAACACCGTGGTGATGATGCTTGCAAGCACAAAGAACAAGATGAAGAACGGGAAGATCTTCTTGATATCGAACGTGCCGGCCTGCTCGGACCCGTCGCCGCGCGCCGTGGCCCTCTTCGCCTCGCGCACCTGCCAAAGCGCCAGGCCGAGCGTGATGGGGATGATGGCGAGCGTGCGCGTGAGCTTGACGATGGTGGCCTCGTCGAGCGTATTGGCGCCCGGATGCATGCCGTCCCAGGCAGCGGCCGCGGCCGTCACGGAGGAGGTGTCGTTGACCGCCGTGCCGGCAAACAGACCGAACCCGCTGTTGGACAGGCCGAGCAGGCCGCCCAACGTGGGGAAGATCAGCGCCGCGATGATGTTGAACAGGAAGATGACGCTGATGGCCTGGGCGATCTCCTCGTCATCGGCATCGATGACCGGTGCGGTTGCCGCAATCGCGGAGCCGCCGCAAATGGACGACCCGACGCCTACCAGCGTGGCGATCTTGCGCGGGATCTTGAGTGCCCGGCACAGCACGAACGCGATGATCAGCGAGGTCGAGATGGTCGCCAGGATGATGGGCAGCGATGTGGCGCCCACGCGGGCGATCTGCGACAGGTTCAGACCAAAACCCAACAGAATCACGGCATATTGCAGCACCTTTTTGGACGTGAACTTAACGCCTGCGGCAAACGGCTCCGCAGCGCGCCCCTTTACGAACAGAGCCAGCACCATGCCGATCAAAATCGCGAACACCGGCCCGCCGATCACATCGAAGCGCTGACCCAAAAACCACGCAGGCACCGCGATCACCAGGCACAGCGCAACGCCGCGCCACATATCCTTAAAATCCTTGAAGAGCTCCATGCTCATCTCCCATCTCGTCAACAGCTTTTGATCACGTTGACTACATGCTACAGCCTGCTTTTATTCCGTTTTGCTTCTGTTTGTTATAGCATCATAAGAGTTGCTTATAAACTCGGGAGGTGCACCGTGCTGGATTATCGGATCGCCACGTTCCTGGAAGCATATCGAACGCAATCGTTCACCCAGGCGGCGCGGCGGCTGCACATAACGCAGCCGGCAGTTTCCCAACATATCAGGCATCTTGAAGCGCATTACAACTGCACGCTGTTCGCAAAACGTGGGCACGCGATCGTGCCCACGCCGCAGGCAGACGCGCTCTACCCCCATATGCTTGCCATGGCCAACGATGAGCGGCGCATAGAGCGGGAGCTCGAGGAGATCGCAAGGTCCACCGATGCGATACCGGCCGGCAGCCTTCGCCTGGGCTGCACGCGTACGATTGCCGACTACGTCGCCCCCAGCCTGCTTCGCTCGCTCATCGCTCGGCATCCCACGCTCGACGTGTCCCTCGTGGCGGGAAACACCTCGGCGCTCCTCTCACACATCGAAGACGGCTCCCTCGATGTTGCATTGGTTGAGGGATCGTTCGACCGGCAGGTATTCGGGTCGGCGGTATGGTCGCACGAGGCATACGTTGCAGTGGCGGCCCCGGGTTTTGGGGCGCATGCAGACGACGTCGGCGAGCGCCCGCATCTCATGCAGGACCTTCTCAACCAACCGCTTATCGTGCGCGAACACGGCTCGGGCACGCGGGAGATCCTGGAATGCAGCCTTGCGGCCCGAAACCTCGCCATCGATGACTTCGCCCGCGTGTATGAACTTGAAAGCATTCCGGCCATCAAGGCCTGCGTCAAAGCGGGCCTGGGCATCACGTTTATGTATCGCATCGCCGCGGAACGCGAGCTCGAACGGGGCGAGCTCGTCGACATCACGCCGAGCGACTTCTCGCTGCAGCACGATTTCTGCCTGGTATGGCAACGCGGCAGCGTCATGGCGCCGCGCTACCGCTCCCTGCTCAGCCCGCATCCGCGCGAGTAGGGAGCCCGACGGCACCTAGCGATAGCTTTCACTCAGTATGCCGACCACGCCATCGTGCGAGAGCGGGGCGGGGTCGTGGTCCCCGACGCATCCATAGCGTAGCCGCCCAGGGTGCTCGCCCAGGCCATCTGCGCACGGGCCTCCATATCTGAGCCGTCAGCCACGACGCGGGGCAGGGCGCGGGCCGCCGGTCGCCCAGCTGCGACAGCGTACCTGTGCCGAAAAGCAGCTCAGTCGGAGCGTGCATTACCTCCCCTGCTCCTTGTTGGCGCGAACGGCCGGGATGATGCGCTTGACGATCCACCAGGCGAGCGCGGCGACCAGCAGCACCGCAATGACCACGGTGACGATGTTGGACAAGCCCTCCACCTGGGCGGTCACGCGCTCCCATGCGTTGCCGGCCATAAATCCGAGCGTGCACAGAATCGCATTCCACACCAGCGAGCCGATCGCGGTGTAGGCGGCGAAGCGGCCGATACCCATCTTAGCCGTGCCGGCCGGGATGGAGATGAGGCTACGCACCACCGGGATGCAGCGGCAGATCAGGACGGTTTTTTGACCGCGTCGATCGAACCAACCGATGGCGTGGGACACGTCATCGGACTTGAAGCCCAAAAGACGCATGGGCTTGGTATCGAAGAACCCCTCGAGGCGCTCCTGCGACAGGATGCGGCCGATGCCGTACAAGAAAAACGCGCCGATGACCGAGCCGATGGTCGCGAACATGATCACGCCGGGCAGGGCCATGCTGGTCTTGGTGACCAAAAAACCGGAGAGCGGCAGAATGAGCTCGGACGGGATGGGCGGAAAGACGTTCTCAAGCAAGATGAGAGCCGCGACGGCCAGATAACCAAACTGGCTGATGAATCCAAAGAATGCTTCTTGCACGGGTGGTTCCCCTTCAACGGTTGACAGCGGACAGGGGCGGCACCGGCCAGGCGGCAACGCGCCGCGCATACGGACTATGGGCGCCAACCCTCCCTACGACTATAAATGACCGTTTTGGGCTTTTGCACCCACAGGCACCAGGCCACACGCGTGGCCCACATGGCGCGGCGAAAAGGAGGTGCGGTGGGGCGGGGCGGCTTGTCCCACCGCGGTCACCCGTCGTACATGCGGGCCTCCCGTCCGGACCGGTGCGCCGGTCCAACTTTTCGTCCGCAACCTCTGAATTAACCATCTTGTAATACAACTGTTCTTTTTACAACCCATCTACCTGCGCTTATGTAATATTTCCCTTGTTCGATGAAGGGTTGAATATTACGGACGAGCGGCATACAATTCTTCGTGTTGTGTTCAAATCGTGTAACAACAAAGGAGGTTGTGTGATGGTAAGTATCGTTTTGGCAAGCCACGGTGACTTGGCAGAGGGTCTAAAGATGACCGGTTCGATGGTCTTCGGCGATCAGCCCAACGTCGCCACGGTTTCCCTCATGCCGAGCATGGGTCCGGACGACTTCCGCCAGAAGGTGGAAGAGGCGGTCGCTTCCTTCGACGATCCCGAGGACGTCTTGTTCCTCGTCGATCTGTGGGGCGGCACCCCCTTCAACCAGATCAGCGGTCTGTTCGACGCCCATCCCAGTTGGGCGATCCTGACTGGTGTGAACCTGCCGATGCTTGTCGAGGTGTACACCGCTCGCTTCGACGCATCCAAGACGGCCCACGATATCGCCAAGCACGTCATTTCCGAGGCCCGCGCCGGCGTTCGCGTCAAGCCCGAGTCTCTCGAGCCTGTGGATGCCAAGCCCGCGGCAGTCGCGGCGCCGGCCGTCCATCAGGGCGCCATCCCCGAGGGCACGGTCCTCGGCGACGGCCATATCAAGTTCGTGCTCGTCCGTGTCGATACCCGTCTGCTCCACGGTCAGGTGGCAACCACGTGGACCAAGATGACCAATCCCGATCGCATCATCGTCGTGTCCGACGCCGTCTCTCACGATGACCTGCGCAAGTCCATGATCATGGAGGCCGCGCCTCCCGGAGTTAAGGCCCACGTCGTCCCGGTCCAGAAGATGATCGAGGTCGCCAAGGACCCGCGTTTCGGTGCCACCAAGGCCATGCTCCTGTTCGAGACCCCGCAGGACCTGCTCCGCGCGGTCGAGGGCGGCGTCGACATCAAGGAGGTCAACCTCGGCTCGATGGCCCACTCTGTGGGCAAGGTCGTCGTGACCAACGCCATCGCCATGGATAACGACGATGTCGAGACGCTCGAGAAGCTCGCTGCCAAGGGCATCACCTTCGATATCCGCAAGGTCCCGGCCGATTCCGCCGAGTCCTTCGACGCGATGATCAAGAAGGCCAAGTCCGAGCTGGCCGCCCAGTAAAGGAGGGAATATGTCAGCACTTACGATCGTTTTGATCGCCATCATCGCGCTGCTGGCCGGTATGGAGGGTATTCTGGACGAGTTCCAGTTCCACCAGCCGCTCGTGGCCTGCACGCTCATCGGCCTCGTGTCCGGCCATCTGCAGGAGGGCGTCATGCTCGGCGGCTCCCTGCAGATGATCGCCCTCGGTTGGGCGAACGTCGGCGCCGCCGTCGCGCCCGATGCGGCCCTGGCCTCCGTTGCGTCCGCCATCATCATGGTGCTCGCGCTCGACGGTGGCACGGCCGACTCGCAGACCGCCATCACCACCTCCATCGCTCTCGCCGTGCCGCTGTCCGTGGCTGGCCTGTTCCTGACGATGATCTGCCGTACGCTGTCCATCCCCATGGTGCATGCCATGGACGCGGCCGCCGAGAAGGGCGACTTCAAGGGCATCGAGAGGTGGCAGATCTTGGCCATCCTCATGCAGGGCGTCCGCATCATGATCCCGGCCGTGGCCCTGTGCTTCGTCTCGCCCGAGATCGTGACCAGCGCGCTCAACATGATGCCGGCCTGGTTGTCCGATGGCATGGCCATCGGCGGCGGCATGGTGGCCGCTGTCGGTTACGCCATGGTCATCAACATGATGGCCACCAAGGAGACCTGGCCCTTCTTCGCGCTCGGCTTCGTCTTCGCGGCCATCTCCCAGCTCACGCTCATCGCCCTCGGCGTCATCGGCGTGTCTCTCGCCCTGCTGTACCTCGGTCTCAAGGAGACCGCCAAGAACAGCGGCGGTGGCACCGGCACCGGCGACCCGCTCGGCGACATCCTGAACGACTACGAGTAAGGAGGGAGGACGTACATCATGGCAGAGAACAAGGTTCAGCTTTCCAAGTCCGACCGCATGTCCGTGTGCATGCGTCACCAGTACCTGCAGGGCTCCTGGAACTACGAGCGCATGCAGAACGGCGGCTGGTGCTTCGCGATGATCCCCGCGATCAAGAAGCTCTACTCCAACAAGGAGGACCAGATCGCGGCGCTCAAGCGTCACATGGAGTTCTACAACACGCATCCGTACGTGTCCGCTCCCGTCATCGGCGTTACACTCGCCCTTGAAGAAGATCGCGCCAACGGGGCCCCGATCGACGATACAGCAATCCAGGGCGTGAAGGTCGGCATGATGGGCCCGCTCGCCGGTGTCGGCGATCCCGTCTTCTGGTTCACCCTTCGCCCGATTCTCGGCGCGCTGGGCGCCTCCCTGGCGCTCTCCGGCAACATCGTCGGTCCGCTGCTGTTCTTCTTCGTGTGGAACATCATCCGCGTCGCCTTCCTGTGGTACACCCAGGAGTTCGGTTACAAGGTCGGTACCTCCATCACCAAGGACCTCTCCGGTGGCCTTATGGGCAAGATCACCGAGGGTGCTTCCATTCTCGGCATGTTCATCATCGGCTCGCTGGTGCAGCGCTGGGTGAGCATCTCCTTCACCCCGGTCGTCTCCACGGTTCAGCAGTCCCCCGGCGCCTACATCGATTGGGCGAACCTGCCCGCGGGTGCTGAGGGCATCCATCAGGCCCTGAGCCAGTTCGCGGCGCTCGGTCCCACCGGCCTCGAGGCCGCCAAGGTGACCACGCTCCAGGCCAATCTCGACCAGCTGATCCCCGGCCTTGCCGCCGTGGGCCTCACGCTCCTGTGCTGTAAGCTGCTCAAGAAGAAAGTTTCCCCGATCGTCATCATCATCGCTCTGTTCGCCGTGGGTATCGTCGCCCACCTCGTCGGTCTGATGTAAGACGCATCGGCATCGAGCCCGCGTGAGCGCTCGAACCTGATGTCGCGCCTGCCGCCATGGGTTACCATCGGTGGCAGGCGCGTTTTTCCATAGGGAAGGAATTGGACGCGACCGGCACTCGCCCGCATACGATCGCGCTTCGGCGCGAATGGTGCGAGCCAATGTGGATCGGATTCAATTCACGGCGCCCGCATGGGCTTCCGAATGCAGGTGAAAGGATGTGGCCGCATGGCCCAGTCGCAAAACAGCTCGGTGTATTACACGGAGAAGGCAACGTCGTTCCATGGCATGGAAACCTATGGTTCGGTGATGCTCGGCAACAAGGCCTTTGAGTTCTACAACGAGAAGAACCCCGAGGACTACATCCAGATCCCGTGGGATGAGATCGATTACGTGGCGGCCTCTGTCCTGTTCGGGGGTAAGAAGATCGCGCGGTTCGCCATCTTCATCAAGGGCAGCGAGAGCGGGTTCTCGTTCTCCACGCGCGACAACAAGGCAACGCTTCGAGCCATGCGCGAGCATGTGCCCGAGGATAGGCTGCTGCGCTCGTTGAGCTTCTTTGACGTGATCAAGCGCGGTGTGCTGTCACTGTTCCGCAAAAACGGCTAAAAAATCCTGAGCGCCACACGATGCGCGGGAACTAGGCTTACTGGCCGGCTCCCGTGGCGAGGCGCACATGGCAACGCCTCCGTAGCTCAGGGGATAGAGCGCCGCTCTCCTAAAGCGGATGTCGACGGTTCGAATCCGCCCGGGGGCACCAGTTAAAATCGCAGGTCAGAGGTGTTAATCCTCTGACCTATTTTTATAGTCATCCTTCACGTGTCGACGGAAACGGGGCTGATTCAGATTCACCTACCAGAACTTCCTCGCGCGCCGCTAGCGGCTGCGCGTGCGGGCGCCGCGCATTTATGAGGGCTCGCGCGCTGGACGGGAAGGACCGGCGTCCGGTGTCGCGCACCGTCCGGGCGCACACCGCATGCGTCCTCGTCTCGCCCCACCCGGGCGGGCCTATCTCACAGCCATTTCTTCCACTTGAAGAACGCCAGCTCGGCCGCGATGATGACGAGGCTCAGCGCGATGACCGTGGCGTACCCGTACTCCCAGCTCAGCTCGGGCATGTTCGAGAAGTTCATGCCGTACCACCCCGTGATGGTGGTAATAGGCACGAAGATGGACGCCACGACGGTGAGGTAGAGATTCGTGGCGTCGCGGCGGGCGTCGGCCCGCGCGTCCTTGAGCTCGATGAGCTGCACGCAGTATTCGCGCAGGTACTCGGCTTTCGCGGACAGGCGCTGCGCCCGCTGGGACAGCGTGTTGAACAGCCGCCGATCGGTGCGGGGGAGCAGCCCGTCGTCGTCCTGCGCGATGGTGCTGGCAAGCTCGTCGAGCTGCTGGTAGGCGCCATTCAGGCGCATGAGCTCCCTGCGGCGGCGCAGGATGCGGCCGTCACCGCCGCGCAGGCGGCTCGGCGCGGCGGTGATGCGCTCCTCGATGTCGGACAGCTCGCCCTCGACGTCGACGAGGCGCAGGAAGTCCTCGCGGATGAGATGGCGCAGCAGCTCGTAGAGGGCGCGCGGGGCCGACGGGTACGACGAGAGGTCGTCGGTGAGGGCGCCCTCGGCCGTGCCGGAGTACGCGCCGTCGATGTTGAGCAGCACGAGGCGGGCGGCATCGAGGCAAAAGCCGAAGCGCACGCGCTTGCGCGTGGCGCCCGGGGCCTCGGGCAGGTAGACGGAGCCGGCGAAGCACCCTGCGTACGCCTCGGCGAACGTCGAGTGGCTCGTGGCGAGCTCGCGCAGGGTGCGCAGGACGTCCTTGTCCTCGATGCCGAGGCCGTCGACCTCGCCCAAGTCGATGACCTCGATGCGCGCCGCGGCGGCCTCGCGTCCGCTTCTGCGTCCGCCCTTGCGCCCGCTTTCGTCCTCGGAGCCGCCGCTCTTCGCGGCCCGCCGCCCGCGCGGTGCCTCGTCCGCATGCAGCATCGCGTCGATGCGCTCGATGTCCCGCTCGAGGTCGCGGTGCGTCGTGTCCATGTCCTGCCGTCCTCCCTGTCGTCCTGTGACGCTTGTACCCGTTTTGCCGCGCGCGTCCCATCGGTGCATGTGCAGCTTTGGCAGAGCCTGCGCGCACGCCCGCCCCGGCACCGTCAGGAGGGGCCGCGACGCCGACGGGGCGCAAAGGAGGCTCGTGCGCGCCCTGGCCGAGATGGGCGTGGCGGCCCACGAGAGGTTCGCCTCCTCCGGCCCGCACACCCCGCTCAACCGCGTCAACGCCCCGCACTCCGCGCTCAAGGCGTTCCTCGCCCGCTTCAGGAGCGTGTCCACCAGGCGCCTTCCCAACTACCTCGCGTGGTTCTGCTGGGCGCGCCTCGCGCGCCGGGGCGGGGACGCCGCCTCGCTGCTGCGGGCGCAGATGGGGGTCGGGGACATACCGGACGAGCTGGCGCGGGCTCTAGCGACAGCCGTACCCGTTCCACCCGGAGATTTCCATGTCATAGGCGGGTTAACACAGCCTTCGATTGAAAGGCGGGGCGCCCGCGTTCATCCAAGTTGAACGCGGGTGCCCCGATTGTGTGCCGTTAGACTCGCTGTGCCCGTTGGCTCGGATGAGCCGACTCGCGACTGCCGAATCCTGGCTTGCGACTCCCGACTCCCGGCTCGCGCTATTTCAGGTTTCTGCCAAAGGCGTCGGCGGCCTTGATGGCCTCGATGAACGCCTCGGGCGAGAACGGGGCGGGATTCGCCTGCTTCCACTCGTTCGTGTTCTGGGCCAGCTCGGCGATGCGCTGTAGGTGGCTCTCGTCGAGGTCGAGCTCGGCAAGAGTGACGGGAAGACCGAGCTTCTTGTTGAAGGCGGCGTAGCGCGCCAGTTGCGCGGTGTCGCCCGTGTAGGCGAACAGCACGAGCACGCCGAAGCTCACGACCTCTCCGTGCAGGTGCGTGCGCCCGGGGCGCGGGATGCCGGTCGTGGCGTTGTAGAAGGCGTGGGCCAACGAGGAGTTGTAGTAGAAGTCGGGCTGGTTGGTGAGGTTGGAGACGTAGCCCGTGTTCACCACGATATCAAGTGCGATCTGTCGGATCGCCTCGCTCGATCGTTTGGCGCGGACGTCGGCGAGGCCCCGCTCACCGTAGGTCATGAGGGGCTCGGTGCAGGTGTGGGCGAGCGTGAGGCCCAGCGTCCCGGTGTGCGTGAGCTCGGCCGCGCTGGTGGCGTATTCGACTTCGGGCTGCTTGGAGAGCGCGTCGCCGATGCCCGCCCAGAAATACTCCTCGGGTGCGGCGGCGATGATGGCGGGGTTGATAAAGATGTGCGCGGGCGCATCGGGATAGGCGTACCCCTTGAGCGAGTGGTCGTCGTTGTAGACCACGGCGATGGCGGTGGCGCTCGAGCAGTTCGAGCAGATGGTCGGAACGGAGAAGACGGTCTTGTCGAGCTCCTTGGCAGCGGTCTTCACCGTGTCGATCGCCTTGCCCCCGCCGATCGCGAAGGCGATGTCGGCCGCACGGAACGCCTCGGTGTTCACGAGGGCGTCGATGGCGGACTGGGTGGAGTCGGTGCCGTAGACGATCTCGTCGAGGATCTGCACGTCGGTGCTGTCGAGTGCCGCGCGGATGCCGGGGGCCGCCGAGGCGAGGGCGCGTCGACCGCCCACCAAGACGACGGACTTGGCCTGGTAAGGCGCGAGAACGGCGGGGATCGCCTCGAAGCAATCCTCGCCAACGGTATAGCTGCTCATTTGAATGGTGCGCATATGACCCTCCTTGACGATTTGCAGTTTGCGACATTCTAGGACGGTGTTCGCACGCGGCGCTCTGTATCGAAAGCCGAAAAAGAGTGTTAACGTGAGATTTCCGTTCCGGGAAGAAAGGTAGCTGTCATGAAGGTCGCGGTGAGCGCCTGTCTGCTGGGCGAGAATTGCAAATACAGCGGGGGCAACAACCGCTGTGAGCGCCTGTTGGAGGTGCTGCATGCCCGTCCTGATATCGAGGTGATCCCTGTGTGCCCCGAGGTGGCGGGCGGTCTGCCCACGCCTCGCCCGCCCGCGGAGATCGTGGGCGGTGAGGTTGTCAACAATCTTGGCGAAAGCGTAGATACCGCGTATCGGGCGGGCGTCGCCGCCGAGATGGCGCGGCTTGCGCCGGCGATCGAGGCGGGGGAGCTTGCGGCGGCAGTTCTACAGTCCCGGAGTCCCAGCTGCGGCGTTCATCAAGTCTATGATGGCACCTTCACGGGGACGCTTATTCCGGGGCAAGGCCTGTTCGCCCAAGCGCTCGCAGCGGCGGGCGTGCGCCTGGTAGACTCTTCCGATTTAGATGACGTGCTTGATTAGGTCATTAGAAGTAGAAGACCTCTTCGAATTTCTTATCAAGGGCGATGCAGAGGACGAGGGCGAGTTTGGCGGTGGGATTGAACTGGCCGGTCTCGATCGAGCTGATGGTGTTGCAGTGGACTTGTCAAAAAGTGAGTCACATGAGACGTGATTCAGGGTTATCTGGCGGGGTCATCTAGCTGTGTACGATGGAAGAATGTCAGGTGAATCAAAATCTGTGCAGCAATATGATTTATACGTGACGAATCCTCACTCCGAGTGCAACAGGATATTACGAGGCAGCCGCCCAGGCGCGACCCATGATGATGCTTGCGGAGACATGCATCATTGGAGGCACCATGGACGGCTACAGCCATCTTAGCATCGCGGAGCGCGAGGACATCATGGTCCGCTGGAAGGGCCATGAGGGGGTCGGCCAGATAGCGAGGGAGCTCCACAGGGACAAGCCGGCCATATCCCGCGAGATCAGGCGGAACTGATGTGGCTGATGTGGCAACACCTTCTTGAACAAATCTACGAGAGGATCAGGCCCGCCTCCC
>SAMEA3387474__coassemble_1008_pt1 | contig 39547 bp, 37 predicted proteins | sample SAMEA3387474__metabat2_low_PE_017 | metagenome-assembled genome bin SAMEA3387474 (sample SAMEA3387474) | Felis catus | biome: Faeces | place: United Kingdom | collected 2012 | reverse complement strand
ATGTCAAGGCACTAGCGAAATTATCTGAACGCTGTTCATCAAATACGATTCATCTCGCTTAGCGTGTTGTTGTACCAGTTGTACCAGTTGGGCGGGCAGTACTTCTTGGCGGCGGCGACCGTGAGGGTGTAGCCGTAGCCGCGTGCCAGGCCTGCAACGTGTGCGTCGATGGCTTCCTCCCAGCTTCCCCACGAGGCGTTGCCCCAGCCCCAAGCATTATGCGACTTGAAGCAGTGGCGTCCCTTGGAGCTCTCCGTGTTGGAGATGGCAGGGGACCAGCGCGGGTCCACGCCGTATTTCCACGCGGCGTTGGCGAACGTTGCGCCTTGGCCCGCAAGAGGGGAGCCCGCTAGGTAAGCATCGATGCGGCTCGTCCATTCGCTCACGAACGTCTGCTGATCGACATTCCAATTGACTGCACCGGGATTGGCCGGGGCGGCAGGGGCGGACTGCATACCGCCTTCGGTTCCCGCCTGGACCGTGTGGTCGCGGAGGGCCTCCTGGGCAAGGGCTTCCGCCTCGGCCTGGAGTTCGCGCTCGGCCTGCTGCTGTGCCGCCTCACGGAGCCTTTGGGCCTGGGCGAGTGCGTCTACTGCTTTGGCCTTTTCCGCCTCGGCCTGTGCTCTTGCGGCTGCAAGCTCGGCCTTCTCGGATTCGAGCTGGCTTTGAAGCTCGTTGAGCTCCTCGACGGCATCCGTATTGGCGTTCTGCACCTGTCCCATGTATTTCACGGTGGTGACCAGGTCGTCGAGGGACTTGGTGTTGAGCACGAAGCTCATGAGCGAGTTGGCGTTCTTCTTGTACTTATACATGTCGCGCATGGCACGGCTTGCCTTGTCCTGAACGTCGGGGAGTTTCGACTCGAGCTCGCTGATCCGTGCCTCGTTCTCGTCCTGCTGCTTTTGGAGCGCGGCGAGATTGCTGTTGGCGGAATCGAGTGCGCTTGCACTCGATTCGATTGACTTCTGCGTCTCGGTGAGGGCCGCTTCGGTCTCATTGGAGATGGCAAACGCGGGGGCGGGGAGAAGGGTTCCCGCAACCAGGGCGGTTGCTACGCTTGCGCCGACGATCATGCGTACGGCACGGCCCCTGCGCGATGTGAGGTGTGTATCGGAATGAGCTTCCATGTACATCCTTGCCTAACTGTCTCAATCTTTCCAAACGTATTGTACTACCACCCTCTACCTCAACTTGAACCTTAGACATTCTTTAAGGTTCAAGTTGAAGGTTGAACATGGCGACTACCAGCGTGTTTCTTGAAATATGAAGCTGTTTTGTAGTTTCAAGTTCAGCTTTAAGGTGAGAGTTCGTCTTTGCGGCGTGAGCGGTTGATAGTCGTTGCAATGATTAAAAGCGCAGGTGAGCGAGTTGGAAAATGTTCGCGGCGCGCGTGAAAAATCTCCCATGGCATCAGTTGGTTGAGGTCACCGTGATACGATTGGATCGTGTAATTGGTTGTGATGGTGGCACGGGATGTGCTGCGGCATTCAAGTGGGGTGCCGCGAGGAGAATCGGGGTGGAAGTCCCCGGCTATGCCAGTAACCGTAATTCGCGCCGCCGTATGGCGGGTGCGATAAGTCGGATCGCCTCCCATCAAGGCGCGTGAGCGCGGACCCTGGAGGAAGGAAATCATCGTGATCGAAATGTGTCGTACGCGCTTCTCGAATGAGGGGGGCGTCGGGTCGTTGTGTCTTCGTGTGAAACGCGCTGCCGTCCGCTGTGGTGTCGCGCTGCTGAGCGCCACCCTTATATTCCAGGGCGTTCCCGCCGTGGCAGGGGCTCAGGACGCTCCGACGGCGCCTATCGAAGCCGGACGGGCGACCGAGGTCTGCACCCCGAGTTCCCAGGAGGCGGCTGAGTCCGCTGCGCCTGAATCCGCTGCGCTTGAAAGCCCCGCTCCGCCTTCGCAAACGGATCCTATCACCGCGCCCCGGGCCCCGGAGCAGGTTACGGTTACCGCGAGCGTCATCGGCCTGTCTGAGCCGGCGGATGACGGATCTTGTTCTTTTGAAAACTGGATCGCCCCCACAAAGATCGATGCTGAGGCCGGGCAGGGCGCAACCGCATGGGACATCATCAAGCCCCTGCTGGACAGCGCCGGCTACACCTATGCCTACGCCAATGGATTTTTGAGTTCAATCACAACGCCGGAAGGGCGTGAGCTTGCCGGCAAGCCCGTTTCGGGGGACATCTGGTCGTTCTGGGAGTTTTTCGTTAACGGCGAAAGCTCGATGGTCGGCATGGGCGACTATCGGGTTGCCGATGGCGACTCCATTTCCCTGCGCTTCAGCAATCCCGTGGTCAAGCCGGCTCCCGAGGCCCATGTGGAGGTTGTCCCCAACGCCCCGCATCCCAACCTTGAGGCGCAGTGGGATGGTTACGCCGATGGAGGCAAGGGCTCGGTGACGACCGCGCCTACGCCGCAGGAGGGCGCCCAGCAGGCGTGGGAGACGGGGTTTTTGACTCCCGAGGAGGTTGCCCAGGGGGCGAGCCTGTCTCAGTCCGATGCGCTCATGATCGACGGCAAGCTCTATGTTGTGACCGGAAGCGCCGTGTACAGCACCACCCCTCCCTGGTCGGCTACCAAGAGCCTTGCCATGCTGCGGGTGATCGATGCCGCAACGGGTAGGGAGGAGCGTCGCGTCCAGCTGTCGGCCCCCATCGATTCGACCTGTCGTCCGGTCTACGCGGACGGTATCATCGTCGTTCCCCTGTCCGGTGGCGCCGTGCAGGCCCTGTCGGCTGCGTCCCTGCAGACGCTTTGGGTGGTTCCGGCGTCCGGGCAGGGGCAGTCGCTCAACAGCCTCGCGATCCAGGACGGGGCGGTGTACGTAACGTATTTCGATGATCTCGATGCGAACAGTGTCGCGAGTTCCGGTAGGACCGTCCGTTACGATCTGCTGTCGGGTACCCGACTCGGTGCAATCGAAAACGCTCATTCCGGCTCGTACTGGACGGGCGGCATCGCGGTCGGCGACGTATTCCTCATCGGTGACGACGCGGGCATCGTCCATGTGTATGCAGCGGATCTTTCGCGCGAGATCTCTTCGCTCAAGGTGAGCAACGAGCCTCTTCGTGCGGCGTTGGTTCCCTATCGTGGTTTCGTGCTGGCCGTTTCGCGCGATGGCGTGCTGCATAAGCTGTCCATGTCCAACCACCAGCTCCGTGAGCTCGGCTCCGTTTCTTTCGCAGCCTATTCGACTTCCACGCCCACGGTGTCTGGTGGTCGTGCCTACGTTGGAGGCAGCGGGTCCGATTTCTCCTCCCGTCTGGCGATCATCGACCTGGCCTCCATGACGGTTGAGCGGGTTGTCAATGCGGTGGACGGGAGCCCCATGATGGCCGGCGGCATCGTGTGCACCCCGTTGGTGTCCGTCCAGCAGAGCGGCACCTATGTCTATTTCACCATCAATGGAGCCGAGGGCGACTACCCAAAGTACACTGCGGGCGGCGGCATCTATGTTTATCGCCTGGGCGATGAGGATGCCCATGTGCTGTTCGAGCCGGAAGCCGGTCTCAAAAACTATTGCATGGCATCCATTCTGTGCGATCCGGACGGCAACCTGTATTACTTCAACGATTCGGGTCATCTCTTTAAGGTTTGCGGCTCCACGGCAATCCCCGTCGACCCCGATCAGATCGACCTCATTCCGCTGCGGCCTGCGCTGTCCGTGCAAACGACGTCGGATCCGGCTAACGCTTCGTCCGGCAATGGTGGGGCACGGCGCGTGGCTTCCGCGGCTCCCCAATCGGAGCCGGAGCTTGCCAAGGCCCAAGAGACTGTGGATGAGCCCGAAGACGAGTCGGATTCCAAGAACGAACCCTCGCATCGCCGTGAGCGGGCGGGGGAATCGACTGCTTCTGTCAACCCGTTCGCCATCGTTGGAATCGCCGCCGCGGCGGTTCTTCTGGTCGCCGCCTTTCTCGTTCTGTTCAAGGGTGCGAAGGGGCGTCGATAATGGCTGATGATACAGATCGCAGCCGGCTCGAGCCGAAGGATTTCGTTCGCCTGGATGGCTCCGAGGAGCCGAAAGGTCGCCAGCATCCTTCCCGCGCGCGTGTGGTGATTGTGGCGGCGCTCGTCGCATGCTCCGTCCTGATGTTCACGGTGAGCTTGGGATTTGTGCATCCCGATGAGTCGGGTGGCTGGTCGATCGCATGGCTTTTCCCGGATCACGATCCCTTGCAGACCGTCGAGAGCGGAAGCGCGGTTGCGTCCGATCGGCCTTCTGAGCAAACGCCCGATGGCGCTGGATCGGGGGAGGAGCCTGTTGCCGTCGATTCTGCTTCCGATGGCACCGGCTTGGATAAGCCGCAGGCCGCCGCAGATGATTCCGGGGCGGTGGCCGTTCAGCCTGCGCCCGGAGCTGCGCCCCAGGCCCATAAGGAAGAAACGCCTTCGGAAGCTCCCCCCGAGCCCGTTCCCGAACAGGCTCCTGCCCAGCCGCAGGCCATCACGGTGAATGTGTCCGTCAGTTCGGATGCCGTCGGCGGACCTGTTGCGTCTTCGGGATCGTGTACATTGTCCATCGGTGCCACGCCTTACGATGCTCTGCGGGCCCTGGGGCTTTCGGTCTCGTCGCGTACTTCACCTTTCGGTGTGTATGTGTCTGCCATTGGGGGCCTTGCGGAGAAGGACCATGGACCCAAGAGCGGTTGGATGTATGCCGTGAACGGTGTGAGCCCCAACACATCTTGTAGCTCGTATAAGCTCCAAGACGGCGATACGGTCAGCTGGTATTATGTGAAGTAAAAAAGGCCCTCGACGCGGTTTGGCGTCGAGGGCCTTTCAATCTCCGGGATCGATGTTACGCTTCGCCGGCATCGAGGAACTTGCGGCGCGAGAAGTAGTTGTACCAGGTTACGAAGAACGTGGAGATGAGTTTCATGGCCATGGTGCCGATGTTGAGCAGGCTGACTCCGATGAACATATACAGATCGTTGAGCCCGAGCCCGATGGCCGACAGCACGGCAAAGATCGTGAATTCCTTCTTGCGGCTCATGCCGTCCTTGCGTACGAAGACATACTTCATGCTCAGGAAGTAATTGAATACGATGGATATCGTGAACGAGATGGTGGTGGCCAGAAGGTAGCCAACGTTGAGCACGCCCATAAGGTAGATGAGCGAGAGGTATTCGACGGCCAGGGACAGCAGGCCGACCACGGCGAACTTGAAGAACTGGCGGGTATGGGTGCGGTTTGTAACAGCGTGCACGTAATCACTTCCGACGGCGCATGGCTACAGGGTGTTAACCCTATCGACTATACGCCATTATCAAAGGAAGGTAAGCCCCTTTACCCCGACCTTACTTTTCCTTCGTATTTGGTGCATCGCCGTCGAGGAACATCTTGCGCGTCACAAAGTTGTAGACCATAACCAGGGCGGTTGCGGCGATCTTTGCAAGATTGGCCTCGAGCCCGCACCCGCTGGCGAGGGCTACCACGATGCCGTCGTTGAGCAGCAAGCCGATGATCGACAGCACGACGAAGATCGCAAACTCTCGTCTGCGGCTCATATCCTGTTTATGCGTGAATACATACCGCATGCTTGCGAGGTAGTTGAAGACGAGCGAGATGATGAAGCCGCACGTATTGCTTACGAGGATGCTGAGTCCCAGGCCGTAATGGAGCAGGTTCATGACCCCGAAGTCGATGACGGTCGCAAGTACGCCTACGACCCCGAATTTTGCCAGTTGCGCGAAAAGGTGTTTCATAGTTTGCCTTCGATTGTTTGATAACACGGGACACGATTGCAGCTATCGTTTGCGCGGAGTGTATTCAAGTGCTCATGTGCTGGTAAATTACACCCAACAGGCTATCGAAAGTGTGTGATAATTACACGCATGTATTTAAACCCACCGCAAAGGAGCACATGATGGCAGAATACGTGCTTTGCGCGGAATCGACTGCAGATTATCCGCGGTCGTATTTCGAGAAGCGTTCGATTCCCTATATAACCTATCACTACGAGCTCGACGGCGTACCGGGTATCGATGACCTCTATACATCGACCACGCCCCAGATGTTCTTTAATGCTCTCAAAGCGGGCTCGGAGTCAATAACCTCTCAGCCGAGCGCGGGCGAGTACGTTGAGTTTTGGAGACCGTTCCTTGCCAACGGCAGGGATATTCTACATGTCGTCTTGTCATCGGGCATCACCGGGGCCATCAACTCTGCGCGCGTGGCCCAAGAACAGCTGCAGCAGGAGTTTCCGGACCGCTCGATTCGCATCGTCGATTCTCTTTTGGCGAGCTCCGGGTTTGGTCTTCTGGTGGATTACCTGGCTGATCTGCGCGACGCGGGGACCCCGTTCGACACCGCGTACAAGTGGGCCGAGGAGCACAAGCTCGATATCCACGCATGGTTTTTCGTATCGGATCTCGACTGCCTCAAGCGCGGCGGGCGCGTCTCGAGCACAAGTGCCATCATCGCCACGGCGCTCAAGATCTGCCCGGTGCTCAACATGGATAACCAGGGCCGGCTTATCCCACGCAAGAAGATCCGTACGGTTCGCAAGGCCACCTCTCAATTGGCCGATATGTTCTTTGCCCACGCACAGGGTGGCACGGACTACGAGGGCAAGTGCGTGGTGTCCCACTCGAATGCGTTCGAGGAGGCCAAGAGCCTGGTTAGGATGATCGAGTCCCAGGTGGCCGCTCTTGCGGGGAAGATCGCCATCTACGATATCGGAACGGTTATCGGCTCCCATACGGGCCCGGGGACCGTTGCCCTGTTTTTCATGGGGGATCGGCGCATCGATTAGAAAACGCCGCCGCACGGATGCACGTGCGGCGGCGTTTGTCTTAGTGCGCTACTTGCGGTTGCGGAAGATCGAGAGGGGCGTGAACCCGGGGCGCCCGCGATGACGTCTGCGCGTGGTGGCGTTGGCGATGAGCTCATCGGGGATCGGAACATCGGCGCGCGCGCTTTCCATGGGGTTGACATCCGCTGCGGCCACGGGGTCCATGACGGCGGCCTCTGGCTTGACCTCAGCCTCGCGGTAGCGGCGCATCATATCGGCCTGAAGCTGCTGGGCAGACGGTGGGGTCCAGATAACGGCGTTTGCGCCGGCCTGAACCGTTTCGCGGACCGAGAGGGAGCTGCGGCCGCCCGATGCGATCAGGGGCAGGTTAGGGTACGCCTCGCGCAGTTCGCGAAGGACCGCGGGGGTATCCTTGCCTGCGGCCACGTTGAGGATCTTGGCTCCGGCCTTGACCTTGGCATGCGCTACGGTATCGCATCGAACCACCGTGGCGATGACCGGGATATCCACGATGGCGCAGATCTGCTCGATCATCTCCGGTGGCGCGGGGGAGTTCACCACGACGCCGGCTGCTCCCTGCATCTCCGATACCGCGGCGAGCTGAACCGAACGCTTGCCCGTGGTGGTCCCGCCGCCCACGCCCACGAACACCGGTGCCTCGGAGGCGGTGAGAAGGGCCTGCGTGATGGCCGGCTGTGCAGTGAACGGATAGACGGCGAAGATCGCGTCGGCGTTCGAGTTGCGAATGACTGCGACGTCGGTGGTGTAGAGCAGGGAACGGATGCGCCTGCCAAAAAGGGTGAAGCCGCCGCATTCGTCGAGCTCATCGGGGACGCGCAGGGGCGCCTTGCGCAGGCGCCCCTCGATGGGCATGGGCTCCATGGGCAGCATACCGGCCGGCGTTGCGGCCAGCGTGGGCTCGGCAAACTCATCAGCCAGCTCGACTTCGGAGAAATCGATGGAGGCCTCGATGGCCTCGGGAACCTCTGCGCTCACGTGCAGGGACTCGCACTCCAGGGCATCGTAGGCCTCGTGCAGGTCCCCGGGCTCGATATCGTGAACGGCGTGTTCGCGCTCGATGGACGGAATGGTTGCCGCGGCGCCGCCCACAAGCGGCTTATCCTGGGTTCCCATGGCCGGCGCGGGCGCAGGCTGGGCGTCGGGACGGGGATCCGGTGGCATGGCGGTGCCGTTGTTGTTGTCTTGTTCCATACGGGCTCCCTTGGGATGATGGCAAACATGGGCACATTTTACCCGCGCTGCCGCACGTTCAACCGTGTCGATTATCGCGCCGTGCGTTTTTTAATCGCTGCTACAAAGAAGCCCTCGAAATGCTCGTTGGGGGCAACGGTGAGCGTCCCGGGCAGGCTGGAGGGCAGAAGCGGGAGCGGGAAGGTCTCCTCGATGGCGCGTGGAAGAACAATGACCTTATCGAGCTGCTTCGCATCGGCGGGTTTCTCGGTCAGGATGGGCACAAGCTCGCAGTCGCGATGCCTTTTGAGCGCGGCGAGAACCTGCTGCGCGTTCTCCTCTTCCAAGATGGAACACGTGGAATACACGAGCGCTCCGCCCGCTTTGAGCACCGTGAGCCCGCGATCGAGCAGGGCGCGCTGCGATTTGGTCACCTTCTTGAGGAGCGCGGGGGTGATGCGCTTGGCCGCGCGCTCGTCGCCGGCATACGTGATGCCCGTGCCCGTGCACGGCGCATCGAGCAGGATCTGGTCGAAGCGGAAGAACTCATCGAGCTTCCGCGCATCGGTCTGCATGACGTTGATGTTCTCCGCACCCTGTTTTTCCAGGTTGTAGCGCAGCTTCTCGGCGCGCGGACCGTTGAGTTCGCATGCGGTGAAGCGGCCCTTGCCCCCTGTCAGGGCCGCCATCTGGGCGGTTTTGCCCCCCGGAGCCGCGCACATATCCAAGATGTCGAGTGCGGGCCGGGGCGAAAGGACAAGAGGGGGTAACATCGAGGAGAGGCTCTGGAGATATATCGACCCCGACTTGTATATGTCGAGGTCCCAGATGCGCCTGATATCCACGCCTCCGTCGAGCACGAAGGCATCGTGATACCACGGCACCCGGGAATAGCCGATCTTGTGGGTATCGAGCTCGGCGGCGACGGCATCCGAGTCCATCTTGAGGGTGTTCGCACGTAACGTGATGGGGCGCTTGGCCGCCTTGCGATATCCATCCAGGATGGTTTCGAGCGTATCCGGTTCATATTCGTCTGCAAGCAGGTCGTGCAGGAATGAGGGGATCTGGTTTTCCATGGTTCTCCTGATGCTGTTGGTTGGTGCACTCACCTTATCATGCATATGTCCTCAAGGGCATATCGCGCGGCCGCATGCGCATCGCTTTGGGTCATCTCGTGCAAACGAAGGCCGTGGGCCACCTGCTCGAGAGCCGTCGGCGGCACATCTGATGGGAAGCGTTTTGCAGGAGCAGCCCGACGGAGCTTCCGTGCCGCTCGACACGCCCTCGTTGAAGTTCGCCCGCGCCGCACATAAGCGAGAGCGGGGTGGTCTTTCGGCGGCCCGTCGGCGTGTTCGACTATATTACGCGTCTTGCGTGTGGATACGCCTATTTGAGTTTGGCGACATCGTCAACGATAAGGTCAAGGCAATCGGGCAGCACGCGGGCTCCGAACTGCCCCGTGTTGCTCTCGATGAGCTCGCCATCGAACTGCATGCCCAGCGAAGGGGTACAGGTGATCTTTGCTTCTTTTGCCTGGAACATCTTGAACTGCGGGCGTCCGAGGTTTTTGCCCGCGGGGTCGAAGACACCGGCAAGGAGGGTGGGGAGCAGCTGTACGGTGGCGGCCGGCTCGATCACGGCGATATCGATCATGCCGTCGTTCATGCGGCAGTCGGGGAAGAGGTTGATGTCGTTTTGGATGATGGACGTGTTTCCCACCATGCACCCGATGCCGTCGAGTTCTTCTACGTGCCCGTCGAATTCGATGGTGAAGTGGGCCACCGTGGGGAGCGGCGTGGCCAGCGCGGACAGGAAGTAGGCGACTTCTCCCATTTCCGCTTTGTTGGGCTCCGCCTTATGCATGATGTCGGCATCGAAGCCCGTACCGGCGATGATGATGAATGCGTGCCGCTTGATCTCGCCGTCCTCATCCTTCCAGAACAGCTCGCCCATGTCGGATGTGACGGTTTTGCCGCGGCGGCAGGCCTTCGCCAGCGCGGCCGGCTCGGGCGCGTTGCCGATATTGTTGAAGAAGAGGTTCGCGGTTCCGGAGGGGAATACCAGGATGGGCACGCCGGTGCCCCGCATGAGGTCGAGGACGTTCGATACCGTTCCGTCTCCGCCGGATACCACGACGCGATCGAATTCTGCGATGTCTTTCGTGGCGTCTGCGGGCTCCATGCCCTGTCCGATGAAGCGCATGACGACTTCGTCCCCGGCGGCGGTGAGCGCCTTGGTGAAATCGAAAATCTCGTCCGAACGAGGGCCTGATGCCGGATTGTGGATTATCAGACAGCGCATGAGCGGTTCCCCATTCTCGGTAAGGCGGTTATAGTACTGATTGTATTAATCCTACCCGCTTGCCCGCGGGTTCACCAGACGCCGGGTGATACATGTACATCTCCACAAACGAGGACCTGCAGGCTTTTTGCGAACGTGCCCGCTCGTTTCCCGCCGTTGCCATCGATACCGAGTTCCTGCGCGAGAGGACGTTCCACGCAAAGCTATGCCTTGTGCAGGCCGCGACCCCCGAGGAATGCGTTGTCATAGACCCGCTCGTCATCGACGACCTGCAGCCCCTTGCCGATCTTATGACCGATCGGGATACCCTCAAGGTTTTCCATGCCTGCTCCCAGGATATGGAAGTCATCTTGCATGCCCTCGGTGTGCTGCCGGCTCCGATTTTCGACACGCAGGTGGCCGCGGCCTTCCTCGGTGAGCGCGCTCAGAGCTCCTACGGCGGCATCGTTCACGCTTTTTGCGGGGTCTCCCTTCCAAAATCGGCCTCGCTTACCGATTGGTCCCGTCGTCCGCTTTCGGACGAGCAGGTTGAGTATGCCGTGGACGATGTGCGCTATCTTATCCAGGCGTACGATGTCATCAGGGATAAGCTGTATAGCCTTGGACGCATGTCATGGGTGCGCGATGAGATCCGTCCCCTGGCCGATCCGTGCCAGTATCGCACCGACCCCCGTTCGGCGTTCAAGCGCGTGAAGAGGATAAATTCCTGCACGCGTCGCCAGCTCGCCGTTGCGCGGGAGCTCGCTGCGTGGCGCGAGCGCCGGGCGGAGCAGCGCGATGTCCCGCGCAAATGGGTTATGTCCGACGAGGTCCTGCTGGCCCTGTGCAAGCGTGCGCCCAAGACCGTCGAGGAGTTCCGCGGCATCCGCGGCACCGAGCAGCTTGGCGCCCGTGACGTCGAGGCCGCGCTGACCGCGATCGCCAACGGCCGCCGTTGCCCGCAGGACAATCTTCCGTCTATCGGCAGGGCCCATCACACCATAAGTACCGAGATCGAAAGCGTCGTGGACCTTATGTACGCGCTCATCCGCCTCGTTTCCGAGCGTTCGGGCGTCGCCACCTCGATGATCATATCCCGCGACGAGCTCGCGTCCTATATCGATCATCCCGAGGGCAGTCGTCTGCGTGAGGGATGGCGCTTCGAGCTCGTCGGCTCGCTCATCGACGACCTGCTTCGCGGCGACATCGGTCTCACGGTCAAAGATCGCTCAATCGAGATTCTGTAGAACGTCCCCCCGTGCGGCCTCTCGTGCGGGGGAGATTCTTTTTTGGGTACAAATCGTCCCATGTGCAATCGTCGGAAAGGTGCGCTATGCCTTACTACTATGGATACGGTTTCGGGGTCGACCCCTCATATCTGCTGCTCGTCATCGTTTCGCTGGTGCTGGGTATGCTCACCCAGAGTTATATCAACCGTACCTACCGAACGTGGTCCCATGTTCCCTCCGGCGGGGCGACGGGAGCCGATGTCGCGCGGCGGATGCTCGATGCCAACGGCTGCCGCGGCGTCGATATCAAGCGGGTGGGTGGCCATCTGACCGATCATTACGATCCTCGCGACAACAGCCTGCACCTGTCGAGCGAAAACCTTACGGGCGGTTCGGTGGCAAGCGTGGCCGTCGCGTGCCATGAGGCGGGTCATGCCGCTCAGCGCGAGCAGGGCTACTTCATGATGCGCGTCCGCGCCGCCTTGGTGCCCGTGGTCAATTTCACGCAGAACATCTGGATGCTCGTGTTCATGTTGGGCGTCTTCATGAATGTCGCCGGCCTCACGACCCTCGCCATCGCCCTATTCGCGTTTTCGGTTATCTTCCAGCTGGTCACCCTTCCCGTTGAGATCAACGCATCGCGGCGCGCGGTCGCCTACATCGAGCAGTCCGGAATGGGCGATACCAACGTCCGCGGCGCCAAGAAGGTTCTCACCGCTGCCGCCCTCACGTATGTCGCCGCGGCCCTCACCAGCATTCTGCAGCTTCTCTATCTTCTGGGCCGTACGCGCGATGATGATTAATTTTTGTCCGGGTGCAACGCTAGGATGTATTCAAACGTGCAAGGAAGGAGTTGCTTGGTGAGTAGCTGGGATGTTACGGGCACGATGGCCGCGCCCCAGGGGTTGCGGGACGATTCCGCGCTGTCGGTCTCGCAGGCCGTGTCGCTGGCCGCAAACGCCATCGATTCCGTTCCGCAGCTGACCGTTTTGGGCGAGGTCACGGGGTTTCGCGGTCCCAACGCCCGCAGCGGGCACTGCTATTTTCAGATCAAAGATGACAGCTCGGCGGTGGATTGCATCGTCTGGAAGGGCACGTACCTCAAGCGGACGTTCGACCTGCGTGATGGCTTGCAGGTGCAGTTTACCGGCAAGTTCGATCTGTACAAGCCAACCGGTCGCATGAGCTTCAAGGCGAGTTCGTTCAGTTTGGCCGGGGAGGGGCTTCTGAGGCAGCAGGTGGCGGAGCTTGCCGAGCGGCTTCGCCGCGAGGGCCTCATGGACCCTGCCCGCAAGCGCAAGATTCCGGTGTTCTGCACACGTGTTGCGGTGGTGACCTCGCTTTCCGGCGCCGTCATCGATGACGTCAAGCGCACTTTGAGGCGCCGCAACCCCTTGGTCGAGCTTATCTGCGTGGGTGCAAAGGTGCAGGGCGAGGGGGCCGAACGCGAGCTGATTCGCGGTTTGGAGCGCGCCGCGGCAATTGCGCCCGCACCCGACTGCATCCTGCTCGTCCGCGGCGGGGGCTCCTTCGAGGACCTCATGACCTTCAACGACGAGGCCCTTGCGCGCGCCGTCGCGGAATGCCCCGTTCCTGTGGTCACGGGCATCGGGCACGAGCCCGACACATCCATTTGCGATATGGTCGGCGATCGTCGCTGCTCCACCCCTACAGCCGCGGCCGAGTCCGTGGCCCCTGCGCTTTCCGAGCTTGTGGACGCGCTCGATGGCCGGGAGCGGAGGCTTTCGGCTTCGTTCGCATCCTCGCAGGAAAAGGCGGGCACCGCCCTTGCCGCATTCTCCCAGCGCATGGAGCTTGCCATGGCCTCCCGCCTCGATCGTCTGGCGGTGCAGCTCGGCAGCTACTCGTCGCGCCCCTGTCTAAGCGATCCCACATGGATGCTCGACCGTCGTCAAAACGAGTTGGCGCAAACCGTCGACCGGTTCCAGGTCGCATGCGCCCGTTCGCTCGAGTCTTTCAAGGGGCAGTGCGCTGCGTTCGGCCCCCGTCTGGCTGGCAGCACCTCGGGCTATGCCGTCAAGCGCCATCAGCTCGAGCTCGCGCGGTCGCAGCTGTCCCACATCGGAAAGGGGATTCTCGGCGAAGGTCAATCATCGCTCGCCCGTGCAGCCGCTTCCCTCGATGCCCTGTCACCGTTAAAAGTTCTGGCGCGCGGGTATTCGATTGCATATGACGGTACCGATGCGGTGGCGACATCGGTCGGGTCCTTCGCCCCGGGCGATGCCTTGCGGGTGCGCATGGCCGACGGTGATGTTATAGGTACGGTCTCGGCTGTCGCCCCGACGCCGATTTCGAAATAGGTGCGGCTGGTCCGCAAGAAGGAGGACGTTATGTCTGATCGCAAGCCCGTGGAGGAGCTGTCGTACAAAGAGGCTTCCACCGAGCTCGAACTTATCATCAGGAGCCTGGAATCGGGGGATATGGAGCTCGAGGAATCGCTGGCGAGCTATACGCGCGGCGTTGAGCTGCTCAAGAGTCTCCGCACCCGTTTGTCCGATGCCGAGCAGAAGGTTTCGGTGCTGCTGGCGGACGTTGATGGCGAGGGCGATGTCCTCGTTCCGGCAGAGGCCGCCGACAACTCCGATACGCTCGCGTTCTAAGCAATGAAAGGCCACCCCATGTCCGACTGTATTTTCTGCAAGATCGCCAATCACGAGATTCCCGCCAGCGTGGTGTACGAAGACGACCTTGTCATCGCCTTCGACGATCTTAATCCCCAGGCTCCTGTCCACACGCTGGTCATCCCCAAGGAGCACTATCGCGACATTGCCGACGGCGTCCCGGCCCAAACCCTGGCCGCCATGACCCACGCCATCTCCGAGGTGGCCCGTATCAAGGGTCTCGATAACGGGTTCCGCGTCATCTCCAACAAGGGTGCCGCCGCAGGTCAAACCGTCATGCATTTCCACATGCACGTCCTGGGCGGCAAGGAGCTGGGCGAGGGCCTGATCTAGAAGCCGTTGGGAATGATGGGCCTTTAGGGTTATCATTCACATGTTGTCTATTGCGCGACATTATGCCGCATGTCAGAAGGAGTCCCATGAACGTACTTGTCGTCAACGCCGGCAGCTCTACGCTGAAGTACCAGCTCATCGATACCAAAACCCATAAGGTGTCCGCAAAGGGTTCTTGCGAGCGCGTCGGTTTCACGGGCGGTACGTTCACCCACACCTGCAACGGCGAGCCCAAAGTCACCGATAGCATCGAGTTCCCTGACCATAAGGTCGCTATCGAGGCCGTCCTCAACGACCTTAACGCACACGAGGTGAAGATCGATGGCATCGGTCACCGTATCGTTCAGGGCGGTTGGTATTTCGGCGATTCCTCGCTGGTCGATGACGATGTGCTCGCCAAGATTCGAGAGGTGGCCCCCCTCGCCCCGCTGCACAACAACCCCGAGGCAAACGTTATCGAGTACTGCCTCAAGCAGTACCCCGAGCTGCCCAACGTCACGGTGTACGACACCGCCTTCCATTTCAACATGCCCAAGGTGGCCAGCACCTATGCCCTGCCCAAGGATGTGTGCGATAAGCTGCACATCCGCAAGTACGGTGCCCACGGTACCAGCTACCGCTATATCGCGCAGAAGGTCGCCGAGATGAACCCCAAGGCCCACAAGGTCGTCGTGTGCCATATCGGCTCCGGTGCCTCGCTGTGCGCCATCGAGGACGGTAAGTGCATGGACACCACCATGGGTCTCACGCCGCTCGACGGCATCATGATGGGCACGCGCTGCGGCTCCATCGACCCGGCCACCGTGTGCTACCTCCAGCGCGAGGGCGGCTACACCTACGACGAGGTCGACGACATGATGAACAAGCAGTCCGGCCTCCTCGCCGTCTCCGGCAAGACCAACGATTGCCGTAACGTCGAGGAGCTCGCCGCCGGCGGTGATGAGGACGCCCAGCTCGCCTTCGACATGTTCGTGTACAAGATTGCCGCCAAGGCCGCCGAGATGGCAGCTTCCATGTGCGGCATGGACACCCTGGTGTTCACCGCGGGCATCGGCGAGCATGCCCCCGCCGTCCGCGCCGGTGTCGCCGACCGCCTCGCCTGGATGGGCGTGAAGATGGACCATGCCAAGAACGCGCTGCGTGCCGAGGGCGCCTGGTGCCTGTCCACGGCCGATTCCCCGGTGAAGATCTACGTGATTCCCACCGATGAGGAATTCATGATCGCTTCCGACGTCGAGCGTATCGTTTCGGCTACCCGTTAGTACCGCTCGCCTAATTATTGCAATCCGCCCGATGGCTTCACATCACTATCGGGCGGATTGTGTCTATGGAGGACTTCCGCCTCACTGTCAACTCGTATGAGGAGCACCATGAACGTTTTGGTCATCAACGCCGGCAGCTCGAGCCTGAAGTATCAGCTGCTCGATCCCGATACGCATGAGATCTTCGCCAAGGGCAACTGCGAGCGCATCGGTATGGACCGTGGCATCTTCGGCCACTCCGAGGGAGGGGACAAGGTGTCGTCCGATGCCCTCTTCCCCGATCATCGTCACGCTATCAGGCTCGTGCTCAAAACGATCGCCGATGCCGGCCTTGCAATCGATGCCATCGGGCACCGTATCGTGCAGGGGGGCTGGTACTTCGATGACTCGGCGCTCGTGACCGATGAGGTTATGGATAAGATCTACGAGGTGGCGCCGCTGGCACCTCTGCACAACAACGCCGAAGCCAGCGTTATCGAGTGCTGCCGCGAGCAGTTCCCCGATGTTCCCAACGTGGCGGTGTTCGACACCTCGTTCCATATGAGCATGCCCGATGTGGCTTCGACCTATGCACTCCCCAAGAAGGTCCGCGATAAGTATCACGTGCGCAAGTACGGTGCGCATGGAACAAGCCATCGATATGAGTGGATGTGCGCCAAGGAGCTTTTGGGCGAGAGCTGCCATAGGCTGCTTTCCTGCCATCTGGGTAACGGAAGCTCACTGTGTGCGATCGAGGACGGCGTGTGCCGCGATACCACGATGGGCCTCACCCCGCTCGACGGTCTCATGATGGGCACGCGCTGCGGCTCCATCGACCCGGCCACCGTGTGCTATCTCCAGCGCGAGGGCGGCTATACCTACGACGAGGTCGACGAGATGATGAACAAACAGTCCGGCCTCCTCGCAGTGTCGCAGATCTCCAGCGATGCACGCGATATCCGTGCCGGCGCCGATGCCGGCGATGAGAACTGCCTGCTTGCGTTCGATATGTTCGCCTACAAGGCCATACAGCAGGCCGCTGCCATGATAGCCTCCATGGCGGGTGTCGATACGATCACCTTCACGGCGGGCATCGGCGAGAACGATTGGTCGATTCGCCGTGCTTTCTGCCAGTGCTTCGAGTGGCTCGGCGTCCGCATCGACGATGAGCGCAACCGTCATGCCGTGGGCAACGGTCCCCAGGTTATTTCCGCCGCCGGTTCCGCGGTAACCGTTATGGTGATCCCCACCGACGAGGAGTTCATGATCGCTTTGGATGTTCAGCGCCTCGTTGCCTAGCATTTTGCCCGATGAAAAAGGCTCGCACCCTTGGGATGCGAGCCTATTTGCTTAACGAGCGCTATGAGCGGGTCTTTAGCTCATCTGCGCCTGTACGGCGGTGATGGCGACAACGCCCACGATGTCCTCGGCGGAGCACCCGCGGGACAGGTCGTTGACCGGTTTGGCGATGCCCTGGAGAATCGGGCCGTACGCTTCGGCGCCGGCGAAGCGCTGCACGAGCTTGTAGCCGATGTTGCCGGCCTCGAGATCGGGGAACACCAGGACGTTCGCCTTGCCGGCGACCGGCGAACCCGGTGCCTTGAGCTGGGCCACGGTGGGAACGATGGCCGCATCGAGCTGCAGGTCGCCATCGATGTGGAGCTCGGGAGCCTTCTCTTTGCAGAACGCAACGGCCTCCTGGACCTTCTTGGCGACCTCTCCGCCGGCGGAACCCATGGTAGAGTAGGAGAGCATGGCCACGTGCGGCTCCGCGCCGCCCATGAAGGTCTGCCAGGAATGGGCGGAGGCGATGGCGATCTCGGAGAGCTCATCGGAGGTGGGGGCGATGTTCAGGCCGCAGTCGGCGAAGATGAGTGTGCCGTCGGTGCCGAACTGCGGCGTGTCGGTGCACATGATGAAGAACGCGGAAACCAGCTTGGTGCCCGGTGCGGTTTTGAGGATCTGAAGTGCCGGACGAAGGGTGTCGGCGGTGGAGTGGCAGGCGCCGGATACCAGGCCATCGGCATCTCCCATCTTAACCATCATGGTGCCGTAGTAGGTGGCATCGTTCATCTGCGCGCGCGCCTGCTCGATGGTGACGCCCTTCTTGGCGCGGAGCTCTGCGAACTTTTGCGCGTACTCCTCGTGCTTGGGACCGTTCTTGGGATCGATGACGGTGACGCCCGGAACGTCGATCTTCTCGGGATCACCGAGAATCACCAGGTCGGCGAGGTTCTCCTCAACAATGATGCGGGCCGCGTCGATGGTGCGCTGGTCTTCGCCCTCGGGAAGGACGACCGTTTTCTTGTCTGCTTTTGCAGCGTCCTTCATGCGGTTCAGAAAATCGCTCATGGCTCTCCTCGAACTCAATGCCCATCGCGTAGCCAATGCGTGATGAGCTCATTTAGTGTTACACGAGTAATTATAGGCTCCTACCGCTATAATCACTCTGATATATTCGAGCGCAATGATCGCCTACTTATAGGAGCTGTCATGCAAGTACATTCCGGCCTTCCGCAGGACTTCAATCCCGATCTCTACGACATGATCGTTGTGGGGGCGGGTTACGCCGGCGCCGTATGCGCCCGCCGTCTTGCCGAGACCGTGGGCTTCCGTGTCGCCGTGCTGGAGCGTCGCGATCACATTGCGGGCAACGCGTACGATTATTATGACGAGGATGGCATCCTGGTCCATATGTACGGCCCCCATATCTACCATACGTTCAACGAGCGCGTGCACACGTTCCTTTCCCGCTTTACCGAGTGGACCGATTACCAGCACAAGGTGCTCGCCAACGTCCACGGCACCCTCATGCCCGTGCCCTTCAACCACACGAGCCTCAAGCTCGCATTTGGCGAGGAGCGCGGCGAGCAGCTGTACCAAAAGCTCGTCGACACCTTCGGCAAGGATAAGAAGGTCCCGATCATGGAGCTTCGCCAGAAAAACGACCCCGACCTGGCCGAGGTCGCCGATTATGTGTACGAGAACGTTTTCCTGCATTACACCATGAAGCAGTGGGGGCAGACGCCCGATGAGATCGATCCCTCGGTGACCGCCCGTGTACCGGTCTTCGTCGGCGACGACGACCGCTATTTCCCGCAGGCCCCGTTCCAGGGCATGCCTGCCGACGGTTATACCGAGCTGTTCGAGAATATGCTCGACCACGATTGCATCGATGTCTTCTGCGATGTCGATGCGCGCGACATCATCGATCTGGATGAGACCACGGTGAGCGTTTGCGGCAAGGTGTATGGGGGAGAGGTCGTCTACACCGGTCCGCTCGACGAGCTGTTCGATCTCGATCTGGGCGCCCTTCCGTACCGCACGCTCGACATGGAGTTCGAGACGCATGATATCGACCAGTTCCAGCCGGTCGGCACGGTTAACTACACGGTCTCGGAGGACTTCACGCGTATTACCGAGTTCAAGAACATGACCGGTCAGGTCGTTCCCGGCAAGACCACCATCATGAAGGAATTCTCCAAGGCCTACGAGCCCGGTAGCGGTCAGACCCCGTACTATGCCATCTTGAGCGACGAGAACCGCAAGCTTTACGAGCGCTATCTCGATCGCGTCGCCAACATCACGAACTTCCATCCCGTTGGCCGCCTCGCCGAGTATCGCTATTACGACATGGATGCCGTTACCGCCTCCGCGCTCAACCTTTCCGATGAGATTATTTCCTGCCACGCATAACAGGTGATTTAGGTATGACGACCCAAGCAACGACGACCAAGGCTCTGGACACCGGCGCCCACAAGGTGATTACGTTCGGTATTCCAAGCTACAACGCCGCTGCCGATATGGACCACTGCATCTCCTCGATTCTCGAGGGCTCCCATTGCGCCTCCGATGTCGAGATCATCATCGTGGATGACGGCTCCCAAGATGAGACGCCTCAGAAGGCGGATGATTGGGAGGCTCGCTATCCCGGCATCGTCCGTGCTGTTCATCAGGAGAACGGCGGGCATGGCATGGCTGTGCTGGCCGGTCTTCGCGAGGCCCGGGGCACCTATTATAAAGTGGTTGACTCCGATGACTGGCTGGATGCGACCGCCCTTGCGACCATGCTGCCGATTCTGCGTGGCTTTGAGGAGCGCGACACTCGGGTTGACCTTTTCATCTCAAACTATGTATACGAAAAGGTCTATGAGGGAACGCGCACCGGCATCAACTACAAGATGGCCCTTCCGCGTAAGCGGATCTTCACATGGGACGAGATCGGTCGCTTCCGCCCCGATCAGAATCTCCTGATGCATTCCCTTTGCTATCGTACGGATGTCCTGCGTTCGCATGATCTGCCCATGCCGCCGCATACATTCTATGTGGATAACATCTACGCATATGTGCCTTTGCCGCACTGCCAGACCATGTATTACGCCGATATCGACCTGTATCGATATTTCATCGGCCGCGAGGGGCAGAGCGTGAACGAGAAGACCATGATCGGCCGCCTCGATCAGCAGTACCGCATCACGCGCATCATGATGAAGGCCTACCACCTGTATGAGGACGTGAAACAGCCAAAGCTTCGTTCCTACATGATGGGCTATTTCACCATGATGATGGCCATCTGCTCCGTATTTACGAAGCTGTCCGATAAACCCGGTGTCGATCGGGACCTCAAGGAGCTTTGGGCGGAGCTCAAGGCGTATGACGAGCGGATGTATCGCCATGCCCGCCATGGACTGATCGGTTCGGGTACCAATCTGCCCGGCAAGATCGGGGAAAAGACCACGATCGGGTTGTACCATCTGGCCGGTAAGATCTTTAGGTTCAACTAAAAAGCGGAGGGCCTGAAAACCCTCCGCTTTTTACTGGCCTATAAATCCCGGAACACCATGTGATGTCGATGCGTGCCTGCAGGCCGATGCGATTGCATCCTCGAGGGCTCTTGTCGCCATCAGTCCGAGCAGGTCGAGCTGGTCGGACGGGCACTCGACTGCACCGGATGCAAGCGCGTAGATGGTATCCCCGTCGTTTGTGGTATGCGTTGGGCGGATAGTGTGCGCGTACGCGTCCGCAGCCATCTGCGAAATCTTGGTAGCTTGGGCTTTGCTGAGCTTTGCGTTGGTGACGATGCAGGAGATGGTCGTGTTGGTTCGCGAGAGCGGCATGGCGATATCGTTTGCCACGGCAAGCACCGCGTCTTCCATATCGATGATTTCCAAGCTATCCGCCGCCGCCCGCATGCCGGCAAGGGGCATGGAGGTGCGGGGGTCGATCACGTTGCCGCACGCGTTGACCGCAGCCAGGGCTCCGACCCGCAGCGCACCGAGCGCGTACGCCGATGTTCCCAGGCCGCCTTTCATCGCTCGTTCCATTCCGGCGAGCTTGCCGACGGTGGCGCCGCATCCCGCCCCATGGTTTCCCTGCAAGAGCGGCATTTGCGGGCCATCGAGAGCGTCTCGTACGGCATGGGCGCCGGCCGTGATGTCGGGACGGGCGTTCGGGTCGCCGAAGGCGAGGTCGAAGATACAGCTTGAGCACACGATGGGGACGACGGTCGGCCCCACATTGAGGCCGATGCCCCTTGCTTCAAGCTCGCGGGCGGCTCCGGAAGCCGCCTCGAGGCCGAAGGCCGAGCCGCCGCTTAAGATCACGGCATGAACCCGGTCGACTGTGTTTTCTGGTTTGAGCAGGTCTGTTTCGCGAGATGCGGGAGCTCCGCCACGCACGTCTACGCCGCCGATGGCCCCTTGCGGCGCCACGATCGCCGTGCATCCCGTTCCGCCCGCCTCATCGGTCCAGTTGCCAAAGGCGAAACCCGGTATATCGGTAAGGTCGATAGATGTAAGGTGCATGCGTGGACCTTACCTTTCATTCTGCGCTGTTTTCATGGCCTGCAGTTCCCGCTGCACATGTGCGATGGGAAGGCCCATGACGTTATAGAAATCGCCGTCGATGCAGCGCACGAGCATTCGCCCGTGCATGCCCTGAATACCGTATGCCCCTGCTTTGTCCATGGGCTCGCCGGTTGCGATGTAGGCATCTATTTCGGCATCGGTGAGCTTATAGAATGTGACTTCTGTTATATCGACGAACGAGCGGGCGATACCGTTCCTTAAAATGCATACGCCCGTGGCCACCTGATGGGTGTTTCCGGAAAGATCGGACAGCATGCGCCTCGCATCGGCTTCCGTTCCGGGTTTCCCCAAAATGGTATCACCTTGGGCAACGACGGTGTCCGCCGCGAGGATGGTCTGGTCACTGCAGTCGTATCGCGCGGCGACCGCATGGGCTTTATCGCAGGCGAGTCGCATGACCAGATCTTTTGGCGACTCGCTCGGCAGGGGCGTCTCATCGATATCGGCGGGCATGACCCGTACGTCATGGCCCGCTTCTCGCATAAGCTGGATGCGGCGCGGGGACTGTGAGGCCAGGATCATGAGCGGTCCCTACAGCTGGATGCCGGCGCGGACTTTTTCCACGGCGACATCGCCCGCGATATCATGCAGGATGGCGAGCGCAAAGGGGAGTGCCTGTCCCATGCCCGATGCGGTGATGATATTGCCGTCCACGACGACGCCGCGGTCGGCGCAGTAACAACCGGAGGGGAAGTCCTTCTCAAAGCCCGGGAAGCATGTTGCCTTATGCCCCTCGAGCACGCCGAGCTCGGCGAGGATAAACGGCGCGGCGCAGATGGCGGCGACGTGCTTGTGCGCCGCAAAGTCCCGAACGATATCGCATACCGTGCTGTTTGCCCTGAGGTTCGTTGCCCCGGGGAGCCCGCCGGGCAATACGACGTAATCGTAATCGCGCGGGTCGATCTCGGAGAGCGTGCAGTCGCATACCACGGGGATCTGCTGGGAGGAAACGACATCGCGGGTATCCATGATGGATACGAGAGTGGCGCGAATGCCGCCCCTGCGCATGACGTCGACAACGGTTAGGCATTCGATTGTCTCGAAGCCATCGGCAACGAGGACGGCTACTCCGGGCATGGTTTTTCCTCTCCATAGGGAAACAGATACGGAGCTTGTATACCCCGTATCTGCTCTATTTAACGCGCGTGAGATGCACGACCGTCTCACAATGGAATGTCTGCGGGAAGAGGTCGACCGGCGTAGCCGAGACGGGGACGAACGTCCCCTCGTCCACGAAGCGTCTCAGGTCGCGAGCCAGGGTCGCAGGGTCGCAGGACACATATGCCACATCGCGTGCGGACGTGCTCGCGATGAGCCCGATCGCCTCGGGGGCGAGGCCGGCTCGCGGAGGGTCGACCACCAGGACATCGGCGTCCTCTTCGGGGAACTCGCGCACCGCATCGCCGCCGATCGGCTCGACATTATCGAGGTGGGCGATATCCAGATTGCGCCTCAGGTCGCGGACGGCCGGTCCGTACGATTCGACCGCCGACACGTAGTCGCATCGACGGGCGAGCGGGAGGGTGAACGTCCCTGCTCCGCAATACAAATCGCAAGCGAACTCCTCGGGCTTGGGGTCGAGCGCCTCCATGACAAGATCGATGAGGATTTCCGCGGCGGCGGTGTTGACCTGGAAAAAAGAGGGGGCCGAGAGCCGCATCGTCTCCGAGCCGATTATCTCGGTCCAAGACCCCTCTCCGGCCAGGGCTTCAACTCCCGCCACGCGGCGGGCCTTCTTCTCTCCCTTGGTCATAACGCGAACGATGCTCGAGGTCTTCGTGGCGTCCTGTAGGACGCGTGAGACCTGTCCGCGCGGGAACGCGCCGGTCGGGGTCCACAGGGCGATTTCCACGGCACCCGTCCGCCGTGAGGCGCGGATACCGACCCGCTCGAGTTCAAGATCTCGGGAATTGGCCAAAAAGCCCAGTGCCCCGGCAACGGATTTGATCGCCTTGCCGTATTTCTTCTCGAAAAGCGGACATGAGTCGACCTTGACGATCTTGCTGGGATCCTTGCCGTGCATGCCGAGGCGAATCTTGCCGTTTTGCACCGAGGGCGCGAGCTCGATCTTATTGCGATAGCCCCATTCGTTTTTGGTGCGACGGATGGGCTTGACCATGTCCTCGATCTGATCGTCCGAGAACTTGCCGATGCGCTGAAGCGTGGAGCGAAGGTTTTCCTCCTTGGCGGCAAGTTGGGCGCTGTATGCCATGCCGGCCCAGGGACACCCGCCGCAAACGGCTGCGTAGGGGCAGGGTGAATCGACGCGAAGGGGGGAGGGCTCGATGACCCGCTCCGCCACGGCGCGTGCGAACGATGGTCCATCGCTCGCAAGGGAGGCTTCGACGGTATCCCCGGTGATTCCTCCCGCCACGAAGACCGCTTTGCCCTCGGGGGTGCGTGCGAGCCCGTCGGGTCCGTATGTCATGGTGTCGATGGTGAGCTGCATGGTGAACCCCTCATATAGAAGCAAGGATGCGATACGGCCGTTCGATAACAAAAAAGGCCCCGTTACCGGAGCCTGTATAATCCTGTGGTGGAGACGAAGGGGATCGAACCCTCGACCTCCTCGATGCGACCGAGGCGCTCTCCCAGCTGAGCTACGTCCCCAGGACAAATAAGAAGTTTACCAATCTTTCCAGTCAAGTCAACGCTCAATGAGAACTATTTTTGGGGAAAGGCGATAGAACAAAAAGCCGCCCCCCGCTTCACGAAAATGAACCCACCTCTCAAAGGTGGGTGCCCTCATCGTCCGTTCCAGCGTCCTTAACAAAGAAGGATACCTGTACTAAGGCCGACTGTGTGGGCTCCCTAAATAAACGCGACGGTTCACCCAGTTGCTCCGCGGGGGGCGGAACACCTTCATCATACGGCATGTCGTTTGCGATTCCAGTCTTGACTTGAAAAAATGTAGGGCGGAGACTGTAGACGAAATGCTGCAATTAAGCCAATACATAAGATATGCCAGTTCGATGTGGCCGTTGTGAATATGAACAGTGTTCATAAATAATGATATAGTTACAGTAGCAATAGAGACGGATGAAAGGAATCTCGTATGAAAAAATATATGGATGCCTCGCTGGTGTATACGATTCTTGCGCTCGCGGGCGGCGTCTTCTACAGGGAATTCACTAAGTTCCTTGCGTTCGAGGGAACGACGGCGCTTGGCTTCATTCACCCTCATTACCTGATGTTGGGAACTTTCTTTTTTCTTGCGCTGGTGGTGTTCGATAAGCTGTTCCATGTTGCCGGGAGGCTGGGCAAGGTTCTCGTTGCATACCAGATCGGCTTGAATCTATCTGTGGCCATGTTGCTGGTTCGAGGCGTTTTGCAGGTTCTCGCAACGCCGCTTTCATCCGCTGTCGATGCCGCTATCGCCGGTATTGCGGGCCTGGGCCACATCATCCTCGGCGTTTCGCTGGTGATGGCGGTCCTCAAGATTCGCTCCGCTGTGCGCGAGGCGTAAACCCGCCCCCTTTTCGCTCGCATCGCGGCGTACAATACTGCGCAGTTGATCTTTCATCGATGGGTGGCGTATACATGCCTTTGCTCTGTGCGGATACATTGGAACATTGCGAGCTGTGCCCTCGGTTGTGCGGCGCATGCCGCGCGGCAGGCGAGCGCGGCGTGTGCGGGGCCGCCGGATCGTTGCGGCTCGCCCGCGCGGCGTTGCACTTTTGGGAGGAGCCTCCGATTTCCGGTGAGGAAGGATCGGGAACGATTTTTTTCAGCTCATGCCCCCTTAAATGCGTGTATTGCCAAAATCATGAGATCTCGACGGGCGGTTTCGGTATCGACATCTCGCCTGAACGCCTGGTCGAGATCATGCTTGAGTTGCAGGATCAGGGCGCGCTCAACATCAACCTTGTTACCGCAACCCACTATGCGCATCTCCTGCCCGCGGCCATCGCGGCCGCTCGTAGGCGCGGTCTTGCGATACCCATCGTCTACAACACGAGCGGGTATGAGCGCGTCGAGGCGATTGCCGAGCTCGGGGACCTTATCGATGTATGGCTGACCGATTTCAAGTACGCATCCGACGCCCTTGGCCGCTCGCTGTCCCATGTTGCGGATTACCCCGCGGTTGCCCGCCGTGCGCTCGTGCGCATGAAGGCCGAGGTCGATCGTCGGGGCGGGGAGCTCGTTTCGCAAGATGGGCTGCTCAAGAGGGGTATGATCGTCCGGCATCTGGTGCTTCCGGGGCATGTCGACGACTCGTGCCGCGTGCTCGATGCCATTTGGGAAGCGGTGGGCGATGTGCCCATCTCGGTCATGAACCAATATACGCCCAACGAACGCATGCGCGCCTCCGCCGGCGAGCTGTCCCGCGCCGTCACCCCCGAGGAATATGAAGAAGTGCTCGACCATGCCGATGACCTCGGGTTCTCTCGCATGTTTTGGCAGGAGGGCGGTGCCGTAAGCGAAAGCTTTACGCCCCCGTTCGATACGACGGGCGTATTGCATTCGGCGGCAGGTCCCTCATCAAGCGGGGAGGCCCATTCGTAAACGGGTATACTCAGCACGATTCAACAGATTTATACCCTTGGTTTTATGGGAGGCATAGATATGAGCGACTTCGATTCCACGCCGTTGTCCGATGATGAGCGTGCCGAGCTCGAGGCCTTGCGTGCCGAGAAGGCCCGTCGCGAAGAAGCCGAGCGGGCTCGTCGGGACCGTGCCGAGCTCGAGGCCTTGCGTGCCGAGGCCAAGCCTTCTCAGCGGCCTTCTTCCAAGCCGGATGCCGTCGCGGCTCAAGATCCCGCGGACAAGACGTTCGGCCAGCGTATGGTGACGTCCAGCGAGACCGATGATGACGGGCTGCCGGCTATGCCGCCGGCGCAAAAAATCATCATCGCCGTATGCATCATCGCGGCGCTCGGTTTTGTCGTCTACAGCGTTTTGCGCTAACGTTTCGCTCGAACGGGGGAGGATGTTCTCGTGGCGTTAACCGATACCTCACGTCCCACCGACATCTCAATGCTGACCGATCTGTACGAACTCACCATGGCGCAGGGCCTTTGGGAGAACGGCAAGATCGATGACCAGGGCTGCTTCACGGCCTTTTATCGCGATCGCCCGTTCGGCAGCGCTTTCGCCGTCATGTGCGGTACGGCCGACATCCCCGAGCTGGTCGAGAACATGCGGTTCACCTCCGAGGATATCGACTATCTAGGCAGTTTGGAGGCTCCCGCGGGAGGTGCCCTCTTCAAGCCGAGGTTCTTGGATTATCTTTCAAGGTTCAGGATACACGTCGATATCGATGCCGTTCCCGAGGGCGAGCTGGTGTTTCCGCGCGAGCCGATGGTGCGGGTCACCGGCCCGGCCCTTGAGTGCCAGCTGCTCGAGACTGCGCTGCTCAACACCATCGGCTTTCAAACGCTCGTTGCCACCAAGACGGCCCGTGTCGTCGAGGCGGCCAAGGGGCGTCCCGTGGCGGAGTTCGGCTTGCGCCGGGCCCAGGGTCCCGATGGCGGTATGATGGTCGCCCGCGCGAGCTACGTTGCCGGGGCCTCCTCGACGTCGAACGTACTGGCGGGGCGTAAATACGGTATCCCGGTTTTCGGCACGCATGCGCACAGCTGGGTTATGAGTTTTCCCTCCGAGCTCGAGGCCTTTCGAGCTTTTGCGCTTTCGAGCCCCAAGAACTGCACGCTGCTCATCGATACGTATGATGTGCGCGAGGGCATCGAGAACGCTATCGTGGTGGCCAAGGAGATGGAGGAGCGCGGCGAGAGGCTGGCGGCCATCCGTATCGATTCGGGCGACCTCGCCAAGCTCTCTGCCTACGTTCGCCGCCGTCTCGACGAGGAGGGGCTCGACTACGTAAAGATTTCCGTTTCGAACGATCTAGACGAGTACACGGTGCAGTCGCTGCTCGACCAGGGCGCCCCGCTCGATAGCTTCGGCGTCGGGACCAAGTTGGCTACGTGCTACGACCAGCCTGCGCTCGGTTGCGTCTACAAGCTTTCCGCTCGCCGCTCATCTGCCGGCGAACCCTGGACGCCGGTCGTGAAGCTTTCCGAGCAACCGTATAAACGCACCATTCCCGGACTTCAGCATGTTCGTCGCTATGTCGACGACCAGGGTTCCCCCGTATGCGACATGATCTACGATGAGGCGTACCTGGACGGGGAGGGCTCGACGGTCGTTGCCGTGGATGACGCCGCGCTGGTGGCCGATGTTTCCGGTTTTACCGGTCGCGAGCTGCTCGTCCCCTGCGTGCGCGATGGTCGCGCGTCGGCTCCGCGCGAGCGCATCGAGGTCGCGCGAGAGCGCAACCGTGCCGCCCTCAAGGCGCTCGATCCGGTCTATAAGCGCTTCCTGTATCCCCAATCATATATGGTTGCCATGGAGTCGGGCCTTGCGCGCGTGCGCGACGAGCTGGTCCGGGAGCGCATGGCCGGCGCATCGGGAGTCTTGCCGTGGAAGGCATCCAAGTAGTCTCTTACGCGCTTCGAAGGGTTTTCGATTCCTATGTCTAGCTCCAACAAGACCATGGTGGTCAAAATCGGGTCGTCCACCTTGGTGGGCTCCGGCCGTCATATCCGCCGCGGCTTTCTGCACGACATGGCGACCCAGGCCCATGAGTTGCGCCAAGCCGGGTGGAACCTTGTGGTGGTGAGCTCCGGTGCCGTTGCATGCGGGTATCCGCTCCTGGGCTTTTCGGACCGCCCCCAGGACATGCCGAGCCTCCAGGCCTCGGCTTCGGTGGGGCAGTGCGTCCTGTCGGCAGCGTGGGATGAGCAGTTCCGTTCGCTCGGCATGCTCACGTCCCTTGTGTTGCTCACCCGTCACGACACGGCGCGTCGCTCCTCATATCTGCATGCGCGCGAGGCGCTGATGCGCCTTTTGGAGCTCGGCGTCGTGCCCATCGTGAACGAGAACGATACGACGGCGGTCGATGAGATCACCTTCGGCGACAACGATACGCTTGCGGCCCTCGTGAGCTGCCTCGTGTCCGCCGATCTGTGCGTGACGCTCTCCGATATCGATGGACTGTACACGGCAAACCCGGCGTTCGACCCCTCGGCCGTCAAGCTCGATCGGGTCGAGAAGATCGATCCCGACATCATCGCGTCCGCGGGGGATTCTTCCACGGCGGTGGGAACGGGCGGCATGATCACCAAGATCCGTGCCGCGCGCATCCTCATGACGGCCGGTATCCGCAGCGTGATCTGTTCGGGGGAGGAGGAGCGTCCTCTGGTCCGCCTCGCTCAGGGCGAGCCGGTGGGCACCGTATTCGAGCCCTCGTGCACCAATGGGGGCCTGGCTCCCCGTAAACTCTGGATCGCATTGGGGGATTCCGCCCATGGCGCGCTGGTCGTTGACGACGGTGCCGCCGCAGCTCTTGTGGGGGATGGGTCATCCCTTCTGCCGGTGGGCATCCTTTCCGTAACGGGCGATTTTGACCGCGGTTCCGTTCTGGATGTTCGCAACACGAGCGGCATGACGATCGCGCGCGGCATCGCGGAGGCCTCTTCGGATGAATTGCGTCTGGCGGCAGGTCGTCACCAGGACGAGATCGCCTCGAATCGCCTGCTCGCAGGCCTGTCCGGCAGGCCCGCCATCCATCGTGACAATCTGATCGCCTTTGCCTAGGGGCCGTTGCCCCCGCATGCGGTATCCTCTTACCTATGATCGCCAGTTAGGAGCTTGCCATGGCCGATGAACTTTTTGCATATGTAGAGCGCCTCGCACATGAGGCCAAGCGCGCGTCCCGCTCGCTGTCGTTTGCGTCCGATGCCGAGCGCGTATCCGCCATTCGCCAGATGGCGCAGGGTTTGCGGGAGCACGAGGCGGAGATCCTCGCCTCCAACGAGGCGGATGTTCGCTCTGCCGCGGCAGCCGGCACGACACCCGGGCTTTTGGATCGCCTGCTGCTCACGCCGGAGCGGATCGAATCCATGGCGCAGGGTTTGGAGCGGCTTACCGAGATGCCCGACCCTTTGGGGCGCGTGCTCGAGCATCGCAAGATCGACCAGGGAGTGGACCTTCAAAAGGTCACAGTTCCCTTGGGTCTCGTGGCCATGGTGTACGAGGCGCGGCCGAATGTGACCGCCGATGCGGCGGGTATCTGCATCAGGACCGGCAACGCATGCATTTTACGCGCCGGCACGATGGCCCAATCAACCTGTGTGTGCATCGCCCGCATCCTTTCCGATGCCCTTGCGGCCTGTGGCCTGCCCGGCTCTGCCATCACGATCATCGAGGTTCCCGATCGCGAGGCGACGGATGCCCTCATGAGTCTGCGCGGCATCGTCGATGTGCTCATCCCCCGCGGCGGGTCGGGGCTTATCGAGCATTGCGTTCGCAACAGCCAGGTGCCGGTAATCGAAACCGGAACGGGCAACTGCCATATCTACGTTCACGAATCCGCGGACTTCGACAAGGCCCGCGCCATCGTCATGAATGCCAAGACGCAGCGTGTCGGCGTTTGCAACGCGGCCGAGTCCCTGCTTGTCGATGATGCTATCGCCGATGCGTTCCTGCCCGCAATGCTGTCGGAGCTCGATGCCGCAGGCGTGCTGGTCCATGGTGACGAGCGCACGCGCGACCTGGCCGATATCATGAATTTCGAGGACGCAACCGAACAGGATTGGGGACGTGAATATCTCGCCCTGGAGCTGAGCGTTAAATGCGTATCGGGAATCGACGAGGCTATCGACCATATCGGCCGATATGGCACCGGCCATTCCGAGGCGATCGTTGCCGAGGACCAGGTCGCGTGCGATCGGTTCCTGCGCGAAGTGGACGCCGCGGCGGTCTATGCAAACGCGAGCACTAGATTTACCGATGGCGGAGAATTCGGCTTGGGTGCCGAGATCGGCATTTCCACGCAGAAGCTGCATGTCCGCGGGCCTTTCGCCGCCGATGCGCTGACGAGCTACAAATACGTTCTGCGCGGCAACGGCCAGGTTAAGCCGTAGGCTCTGCATCGCTGGTTGCAAAATGGGCTTCTCGCTGTGAAAACGAGAAGCCCATTTTGTTAGGCTTGGGAAACGAAGCTGTCCCTGTCGGGGGCGAAGCTCTGCATGGCTTCGATGGTGCGTGCGAACAGCTCGTCAAGGTCCCAGCCGAGCATTTCGGCACCCGAGCGGATGACGTCTCGATTTACTCCCGCGGCAAAGCGCTTGTCCTTGAACTTCTTTTTGAGTGATTTGACGTTGAAGTCCATCACGCTCTTCGAGGGGCGCATGACGACGGCTGCTCCGATGAGGCCGGTGAGCTCCTCGCAGGCGAACAGGATTTTCTCCATTTGGAGCTCGGGGCGCGGCAGCTCGGGGTTGAAGTCGCTTGTATGCGTCTGGATCGCGTGGATCAGCTCGGGCGACCCGCCGGCATCCTCTATGAGCGGGGCCGCGAAGAGCGTGTGCTTTTCGGGCTCGTCGTCGTGCTCCTCCCAATCAAGGTCGTGCAGGAGGCCGACTATGCCCCAGAACTCTTCATGTTCGGGGTCGAACTCGCGGGCGAAGTATCGCATGGTCTGCTCGACCGTCTCGCCGTGTTCGATGTGGAACGGATCTTTGTTGTGCTCGCAGAGAAGTGCGAAGGCGGCGTCTCGGGAGAGGCCGGCGTGAAGCGATTGCGTCATCTTGATGCTCCTTTTATCGTAGACCTGTTCTCATACGATAACGCTCCCACATGACCCTGGCTCCCGATTTTCGGTGAAGTGGGGAAGAGGACGGATGTGCATCAATTCAATGCGGGTTCGTGAGCGGCGTGGAGGGCTTCGTCAAAGCGCTTCTCGCAGGTTTCCTCGGTGAGGCCGAGCGCCACCGCTAGCTCCTCCAAAGAGCGGCGATGGGCCTCCTTCAACACGCGGTTGTAGTAGCTGCTGGGCTTTTTGCCGCGCTCCTCGGCCTCCGCGATCCGATGGCGCATGGTTTTTGCCACCCTGAGGGTTTCGGGCGCGCCGAGTTTGAGCTGCTGTTTAAAATGCGTTTCCTCGAGTGAGCTGTTGCGCTCCGTGAAAGAGTCGAGCTCGATATCGCCGTAATGGTCCAGAAGGTCTTGCGCCTCGTTGCGCGAGATTATCTGGTGCAGGCGGTCTTCCTGCGACACCGGGTAGAGCATATGGGTTTCCGCCCGGCCGGATTTGGTGTGCAGGACGAGCATAGGGGACGGTGTGTCGTTTCTGACTCCCATCACCGTGCAGACCCCTTGGCCCGGATGAATAACGTGCTGTCCGATTTCAAACATGCTGACTCCATCTAACTGACTTAAACTCTGTGTCATTTATCATACATCATCTACGTGCGGTTTTGTGCAATATGCGCTCGAAGCAACACTTTCGACATGCTTTTGCTGCGACTCTGCAACGTTACGGTCTTATAAAACCCAGGGATATAGTCGCTTCCGTATGGTAAAGTGTCTGACATTAATATCTCGAGCTAACAGGGCGTGCCCTGCTAGCCGCTGTCTCTTAAAGGAGGACCCATGCCGGAGAAGATCGAAGAGCTGGTTCGTGCCGCACTCGCCGCCGCTCAGGAAGCTGGAGAGCTGCCTGCATTTGAGTTGGAAGATTGTGGTCTCGAGCGACCGGCTGACACTTCTCATGGTGAGTGGACCTCCACTATGGCCATGAAGTCCGCCAAGCTCGCACATTGCGCTCCGCGTAAGATCGCCGATGTCGTCATGGCCCATATGCCCGAGGATGCCTCGATCGCCAAGGTCGAGGTCGCCGGCCCCGGCTTCATCAACTTCTACCTCAACGCCGCCGCCAACAACGCCATTCTGGCCCAGGCGCGCGAGGAGGGCATGGACTTCGCCAAGTCTAACGTCGGCAAGGGCCTCAAGACCCAGGTCGAGTTCGTTTCCGCCAACCCGGTCGGCCCCATGCATGTCGGTCACGGCCGCTGGGCCGCCCTGGGCGATTCCCTCTGCCGCGTCATGAGCCACGCCGGCTACGACATCCAGCGTGAGTTCTACATCAACGATCACGGTTCCCAGATGGATGTTTTCGGCAACTCCATCTCCTACCGCTACATGCAGCTCATCGAGATCATGGAGAAGGAGGGGCTGGATATCGACGGCGCCCGCGACTTCCTGGCCAAGGATCGCGACAACTACGTGCAGGACGAGGCCGACGAGCACCTGGATTCCCATCCGTACATGGATGCCTTCACCAACGGCCTGGGCGGCAACGCCTACGGCGGCACCTACATCATCGATGAGGCCGCCGAGTTCTACAAAAAGGACGGCGACAAGTGGGCCAAGGCCCCCGAGGCCGAGCGCGTGCTGTACTTCCGCGAGGAGGGCTACGCCAAGATGGTCTCCAACATGCGCGAGCTGTGCCACGAGGTGAACTGCGACTTCGATAAGTGGTTCTCCGAGCGCACCGTTTACGTCAAGGACACCGAGGGTCCCAACGCCGGCACCTCCGCCGTCGACCGCGCCTTCAAGAAGCTCGACGAGATGGGCTACCTCTACACCAAGGATGACGCGCTGTGGTTCCGCTCCACCGACCTGGGCGACGACAAGGACCGCGTCCTCATCAAGGCCAACGGCGAGTACACCTACTTCGCTTCCGACGTCGCCTACCACTGGGACAAGTTCCAGCGCGTCGATCATGTTATCGATATCTGGGGCTGTGACCACCACGGCTACATCAACCGTGTCCGCTGCGTGTGCGACGCCCTGGGTTACCCGGGCAAGTTCGAGGTCCTGCTGGGCCAGTTCGTCAACCTGCTGCGCAACGGCAAGCCGATCCGCATGTCCAAGCGCAAGGGCACCATGGTCACCTTCCGTGAGCTCGTGGACGAGGTCGGCGCCGACGCCACGCGCTACACGCTGATCTCCCGCTCCTCCAACCAGGCCATCGACTTCGATATCGAGGCCGTCAAGGAGAAGAGCTCCGACAACCCGGTCTACTACGTGCAGTATGCGCATGCCCGCATCTGCTCCATCCTGCGCAAGGCTGCCGGCGTCACGCCGGAGGAGGCCGCCGAGATGGGTATGGATGCCGTCGCAGCCAAGGCCATCGGCGACAACGTGGATTACGCGCTGCTCACCGATCCCACCGAGCTCGCGCTCTCCCGCAAGATCTCCGAGCTCCAGGACCTTATCGCCGGCTGCGCGCGCGATCGCGCCCCGTTCCGCCTTACCCACTTCGTGGAGGAGCTCGCTGGCGACTTCCACAGCTTCTATCAGGCCTGCCAGGTTCTGCCGAGCGAGGGCCGTCCGGTCGACGCCGACCTCTCCCATGCCCGTCTGGCCGCTTGCGATGCCGTCCGCAACGTCATCAAGCTCGTTCTGAGCCTGATCGGCGTGTCTGCTCCCGAGCAGATGTAGCCTTCGTCTCATTGCGTAGGTAGTTATCGAGCCCGAATACCCTTGAGGTGTTCGGGCTCATTTTGTGTTATATTGAAACAACGTGTTATACGTATATTCATATAGCTATTCAGTTAAATAACAACAGGTTGGTCCTCAGCGGCCGCATGCTAGCTATTGAGAAGAAAGTAGTTTGCATTGTCTGAAGAAGTAAATACCGATACCGCTCCCATTCAGGCTGTTGATGAAGTCAAGGCTCCCGCTGAGCCTTCTTCTGAGACTAAGGCGGCAGGGCAAGAGCCTGTTGCCAATGCGGACGAGGCTCCTAAACCGCGGAGGCGAACCCGTAAGCCCAAGGCTGTTGAGCCCGAGGCGCAGCCCTCGTCTAGGGATGAGGGGACATCTCCCTTGCCCGCGGAAAAGCCCCGTCGGGTCACACGCCGGCGCAAAGTCGTAAAAGATCCCGCTGCAGACATCCAAGCGGCTGAGTCTGCAGAGGTGCTGCAGGCTCGCGCTCTGGCGCAAGTGAGCCAGGCGAGCGTGGCGCGCAAGCAGCGCCGAGCTGCGGAGCGCGCGGCCGAGGTCGTTGCGGCGATCGAGCAGACGGCCGAGGTCAAGCCCGCCGATTCTGAGGAGCATACCGACGCAGTCGAGCAGCAGGCCGTTGAGGCACCTAAGCCCCGGCGCCGCACCCGTAAGGTCAAAGCGCCCGTCCCGGTGGAGCCTGCCGAGGTGGCTGAAGATACGGCATCCGCAGAGGCCGGTTTCGCTCCTGCTGCAGGGGCGGCTCCCGTTGACCAGGCTGTTCAGGGCGATGCCGCGCAAACGGTAGAGGCCGTTGTGGACAACCGTCCCGGGCGCGGTGCTCGTGCTGCCAAAGCGGCGCGCCGCAAGCCGTCGGTCGAGAAGAAGGAGGCAAACGCCGAATCCGCCCAGCAGTCCGATGACGGTGCGGCACAGGACCCCATCGACGATAGGGGTGAGGACAAGCCTGAGGATAAGGGCGAGCGCAAGCCGCGCCGCTCCCATCAGGACCGCCACAATACGCGTGCGGAGCGGTCCGGGAATCAAGGCGATAAGCGTTCTCGTCAGAAGGAACAGCGCAACAAGCGCAATTCCCGCTTCGCACAGACCGAGCCCTCGCTTTCTCGCGAAGAGCTGTCGGGGATGAAGGTGGCCGAGCTCCGTGTCAAGGCCAAGGAGCTCGAGCTCGATATCGCGGGCAAGAAGAAGGCCGAGCTCGTCGAGGAGATCTACGTCACCGCTGCGCGCCTCGAGGGCTTTAGGGACATCGAGGGCATTCTCGACATTGCACACGAGGGCTTTGGATATATCCGCGCTCAGGGCTATATGCCCAGTCGCGATGACGCCTTCGTTCCCATCAACATGATCCGCGGTTGCGGACTGCGAGCCGGCGATATCATCAAGGGCTCGCTTCGACCTGCCCGCGCCAACGATAAATTCCCCGGTCTTGCCAAGATCGAATCGGTAAACGGGCTCGATCCCGAGCAGGCCAAGCGACGTCCTAAATTCTCGGATCTCACGCCCATCTACCCCAATGAGCAGCTCAAGATGGAGCACGGCAAGGATTCCGTCACCGGCAGGGCGATCGATATCGTGAGCCCCATCGGTAAAGGCCAGCGCGGCCTGATCGTTTCCCCGCCCAAGGCGGGCAAGACGACGATCCTCAAGAAGATCTGCCAGTCCATTGCCGCCAACAACCCCGAGGTCCATCTCATCTGCCTGCTCGTCGATGAGCGTCCCGAGGAAGTTACGGACATGCAGCGCTCTATCAAGGGCGATGTGGTCGCATCGACGTTCGACATGCCGGCCGATAACCATACGCGTGTTGCGGAGCTGGTCATCGAGCGCGCGAAGCGCATCGTCGAGATGGACGGGGATGTCGTGGTCGTCCTCGATTCCATCACCCGTCTTGCGCGCGCCTATAACCTTGCCGCCCCGGCCTCCGGGCGCATCCTTTCCGGCGGCGTCGACTCCGCGGCGTTGTATCCGCCCAAGCGGTTCCTGGGTGCCGCCCGCAATATAGAAAACGGTGGCTCGCTCACCATCCTCGCCTCCGCCCTCATCGATACGGGCTCCAAGATGGACGAGGTCATCTTCGAGGAGTTCAAGGGCACGGGTAACATGGAGCTCAAGCTCGACCGCGATCTTGCCGATCGCCGCATCTTCCCGGCCATCGATCCGGTCGCCTCCGGCACGCGCAACGAGGACCTGCTCGTTGATGAGACCATGAGGCCGTTCGTGTGGGGCCTGCGCCGTATCCTGGCCAATATGAACAATACGGAACGCGCCGCGGCCTCGTTCATCAAGGGCCTCAAGAACACTAATACCAACCAGGAGTTCTTGATCAGGACGGCCAAGAAGGCCGCCGATCACGATCTTTCGGTCTAACAAAATGCACCGCACGGCTAATCGTGCGGTGCATTTTTTAAACGGTTCCAGTGAGGGCCTACTCGATACCCAACGCGCGTTCCACGGACAGCGCGCACTGATAGGGGAGCACCTTGGCCGCGAGGTAATACGCCTTCATGTCCCAGGATGGGATGCAGAGGTCCCGTCCGCGCTGGGCCGCCGTGAGCGCGGCGTGCGCAACGTTGCCGGCCTTTTCGAAGCCTATGACCGTCATATTGGCAGCTGCCTGCGTATCGCCGGGCTTGTCCAGGAATTCCGTTTTCATGAATTTGGGGCAGACTGCGGTCACGCCGATCCCCACCTCGCTGAGCTCGGCATTGAGCGAGCGGGATATGTCGAGAATGAAGCGCTTGGCAGCGGAGTACACGGCGAGTTTCGGTTGGGCCAGGAATGCCGCGACGCTGGCGATGTTGATAATGCGCGATCCTTGCTCCATGTATGGCAGGCTGCGGTAGATAAGCTCAACGGGAGCCTGCATGAGCAACTTGATCATATTGCGGGTGTCTTGGACCGACTGGTCGCGCAGCGGTCCAAAGGTGCCGAAGCCGGCATTGTTCACGAGCAGCGCGATGGCTGCATGCGGCGTTTGGGCGAGCGCATGATCGAGGATGTCGAACGATTCGGGATCGGTGAGGTCAAGGCAGAAAGGACGCACCGTCGTGTTGCAGGTGCGCTCCAGAGCTGCCAATCGCTCCTCTCGCCGTGCAACGGCCCAGATCTCGTCCACGGGTCCCGCTTCGCCCGCGTCGATGCGTTTGACGAATTCCCAGCCCAAGCCCGAGCTTGCGCCGGTAACGATAGCGATTCGAGTCATGTTTCGTCTCCTTAGAGCCGATGGTGATGCCATGGGCCCAGTATGCCTGCAGACTTATGCCGTTGCAAGCTTGCTTCCGCGGACGGCGGTAACCTCTTTGCTTGAAAATGCGGGTATATTTCTTCATAATACGAGCTAGATTGTGACGGAAAACGCAGATGAAACGAACTCAATTCCGTTGCGGGCACCTCGCTCCGCACCCAACTCTTCATCTTTTCGCGCGATCGCATTATTTTGGTCTATGGTGAGGAGCGATCATGGCTGCAAAAAATCATAGCCACCGTGCGGTGGCGGCAGGTATATCCGGTGGCCTGGCGGTCGCGCTTCCGGCTGCTGCAGCCTTGGTGGCCGTGTCTTTAGAGGGCACGGCCGCGCCTCTCGTCCGTACGGCTCTTTCGTTTGCAGGGGGAGCTCTCGTCGGCATCGGCCTGTTCGCCGTATCCGATCGCATGCTTTCTCAGCGGGGAGCTCGGGATGAGGATTCTTCTGTAGAGCAGCGTGAGGCTTTTCACACACCTGCCGAGCAGGGCGTCCCCGTTATCTCCCGTGCCGTCGATGCTATGGATGAGGAGGCCGCTTGGGCCGATATCGATGCGATGTTCGCGGAGGATTCGCCCATCAGCTGTGACCCGATCTCCTCCAAGGACATGTATCAGATCGCCTTCGAGGAGCTTCGGCGTTCGGAGCAGCTCGCCCAGGAGCGCAGCCGGGAGGAGAAGGTCGCCCAGGATGCACAGATGGCTGCAATGGCCTCTCTGTATGGCTCGCCCGCATCTGTTGTCCCGGCTACGGTGCCTCAGCCTGCAACGCCTGCAGAGAGCCGCGGGCAGGTCGTCTCCGCATCGGCTGAAGTCGAGGTTCCCGTTGCCGACTACTCCGGTCACGAGGAAATGTGGGCCGCCGCGGTCGCCATCCTTGAGGAAGATCAGGATTCAGCTAAAACGGCCTGTCTGTCCGCTTCCGACCAGCCCGCCGGGGCCGTGCAGGGCAAGGCGTCCCGTAGCTCCTCTCACGACTATCTGAGGGTTATCCAGGGCGGGACCGCTCAATTTACCGCGCTTCAGGTCGAGGCGTAGCGTGTTTCGCAAATCTCAACGTTTCGTGAGCATTCCTTGGTTCATCGCGGCCATATCGATGGCATTGCTCATCTGGGCCAATTCTATGGTCGCAGGAGAAGGCAGCTCCGCGCTCAGCCTCTCCGTGCTGCAATGGGCTCGCGGGGCGCTGGCCTCGCTTGGGCTGCCTTATGGTTGGCTGACCAATTTCGTGGTCCGTAAAGCTGCGCATGTTACCGAATACGCAGTTTTGGGCATCTTGACCTTGCAGGCGTTGGACCCGCGCGGGAAACTCGGCGTATCTCGCCGGCTTGCCGCATTCGTTCCATGCTGTATCGTTGCCGCCGTCGATGAGACCATCCAGCATTTTGTGCCGGGACGATGTGGCCAGATTGCCGATGTGCTTATCGATTCGTTCGGGGTGTGCCTCGGCATTGCCCTGCGTTGCCTTGTCGTCTATGTGTTCATGCGGCGCCGGAGCACCGCAAAGGGGGAGTAGCGTCCATGTCTCGTGATTTTTTTCATACATACCGCCTCGAGCTCGCTTGCGGCGCCGTCGGCGCACTTTTTCTTGCACTCGGATTTGGTACGAAAAGCTCGGTCCTCATCGCGCTCGGTGCGTGCTCAACCGGTATTGCGATCGGTTCGCTTATCCACGGGCGCATGAATGCCTCGGAGCTCGGCCAGAAAGACGAGCAGATCGCATCGCTGCTTCAGAGGCCCACGCGCGACTCCTTCGATGCGCTTCGCGCTGAGCTGCTCGAGGCGCGCGAGGAGGTCTCCTCCAGTCGGGCGGCGATGACGGAGGTGAGCGGCGAGCTTCTTGAGGCTCAGGGCGCCTGCCGCAAGCTGGCAGGGGAATTGCAGCGTCTTCAGGTGGCTTCCGATCTGGCCCAGTTCAGCGATTTCCAATTGCTGGCCATGGCCGATGTGTGCGATGCGGAGGATGTGCGCGGGTACCTGGTGCGTCCGTTGAATGACCCTGCGATGGAACAGCTGCGGGCACTCGGCATCGTTACGTTCGATTCTTCCCAGGATGGCTCCAAGGACCTCAAGTGGGTTTTGGTTCCCGAGTGGCGCCAGGCCGTCCGTGCTCGCCGCATGCAGATCGACGAGAGGACGCGCGCCCTTCGCGAGCGTCGTGGCGATGCGATCCAGGGTCCCGGCTCCAGCGAGGAGGCTCGTTAAAACTTTTTCGAAATTCTCGCTTGCATCCCGTTTAATTCGGGTGCATAATAGCTAAGCGCTTCGCGTGAGAGGCACATGGTGGGTGTAGCTCAGTTGGCTAGAGCGACGGGTTGTGGTCCCGTAGGTCGAGGGTTCGAGTCCCTTTACCCACCCCATTCCTCTCTCCTTTATGAAGCGTTTGAAACATATTTGGACCGTTAGCTCAGCTGGCCAGAGCAGGGGACTCTTAATCCCAAGGTC